>WNGK01000550.1_pt1 | contig 52198 bp, 49 predicted proteins | sample 5400601 | NCBI WGS metagenome assembly WNGK01 (sample SAMN13153376, study PRJNA577476) | soil metagenome | isolation source: 60 cm soil or saprolite under Garry oak tree replicate 1 | place: USA:California | collected 2016-06-15 | reverse complement strand
GCTTGATCTTGCTGGTCCGCGCCGCCACGGCGCCGAGGGTGGTGATCGAGTCGATGATGGGGAAGGAGGGCTCGACGCCCAGGAGGATGTGGTCCCAGGCCCACAGCGACTCGAAGCCGAGGGCCTCGGCGCGCTCGGCATAGGCGTAGAGGCCCGGGACATCAGGGACCTCGCCGGGGCCGACGAAGTTGCGGATGGCCAGACCGAACTGGGTCACGTGTCTCCTCTCTCCTTGAAGGCCCCCCACCCTCACCCTGCCCTCTCCCTCCCAGGAGGGAGAGGGAACTACATCTCATCCCTCTCCCCTCAGGGGAGAGGGTAGGGTGAGGGGTGGTCTACAGAAACTGCCGTGCCGGATCGAGCATGCGCAGGATACCAAGCTCCTCATCGGTAGGCGGCTTGGTCGTGGTTAGCCTGTCTGAGACCAGCACTTCGAAGCCCGTGCTGGCACGGACCGTGTCGACGGAGACGCCGGGATGCAGGGCCTCGAGGCGCATCCGTCGGCTCTCGGGCTCGAAGCCGAAGACGCCGAGGGTGGTGACCACGCGCGCGACGCCCCCGAAGAGCAGCCCGCTCTTGCGGCGGCTCTCGCCGCCGTCGAGCCAGCCCGGGCTCGTGATGAAATCCACCGTCTCCGAGAAGCGCCGCTTCTCGTGCACGGTGAGGATGATGACCTCGCGGCAAAGCGAGATGATGTCGTTGGCGCCGCCGCTGCCGGGCAGCCGGACCTTGGGCCGCTCGTAGCTGCCCCCGATGGCGCTCGTGTTGAGGTTGCCGTAACGGTCGATCTGGGCCCCCCCGATGAAGCCGATGTCGAAAAACCCCCGCTGCGCGAGCAGGAAGGCGTCCGTGATCCCCGGCAGCATCTGCGCATGATAGGCCGCGCGCATCTCGTTGGTCGAGATGGGGAGCGCGCCGGGCTTCCACTTCGGCCCGATGACGCCGCCCTCGACCATCATGGTCAGGCCCGGGGCATGCGTGCGCTGGGCGAGCGCCGAAGCCATCAGGGGAGCGCCCACGCCGGCAAAGACCGTCATGTTGTCCTTGAGCTCGCGCGCGCCCATGACGGCGAGCAGCTCGTTGGCGGTGACGCCGCTGCCCCCCGCGCTCACGACACCAGCTCCTTCCCGCGCCGCTCCGCCTCCGCGAGGGCCGTCGTGCCGAAGAGGGCCAGATACTCCGCGTGGGTCGCGGGGCCGTAGACATAGCGGTCCAGGTATTCCTGCACGGCGGCCGAGCCGCGCGCGTTGATGCTCTCGACATACGCGCCGAAGTGGCCCGGCTCGGCGTCGTACAGCCCGTAGCACTCGTGCGGGTAGGCGCCGTGGGGCACGTGAACGAGGGCGTCCACGATGAAGCCCGGGATGATCGTGCGGTCGGGAGTCCGGCGGATCTCCTCCTCACTCACGATCTCTTCCGCGGTGACGAGCACGGTGGCGGCCGCGCGGGAGATGTCGGCGTCCATGTGGGCATAGCCGTCGATCTGGCAATTGCCGAAGCGGTCCGCGCGGTGCACGTGCAGGAGGGCAACGTCGGGGAAGAGCGCGGGCACGGCGAGGAGCTTCTCGCCCGTATACGGGCAGTCGATGATCTTGGAGCCGCCCACGTCCACGAGGCTCGAGCCCAGCATGGTGAGGGCGGGCAGAAAGGGCACGCCCATGGCCGCCGCGCGGTAGCGCAGCCCGATTCCGAGGTGGCTCCACTCCTCCACGGGCACGCGGCCCGACTCGACGTACTCGCGCACGATCTTGGAAAGGCCCCAGGGCAGGCCGATGCCCATCCAGGACGTGACGACCTTGTCCACGGCGCCCGCGACCATGCACCACTCGCCCTCGTAGCACATGAGGTTGCGCGAGATGCCGAGCCCCCGGGGGCGGCGACGGAGCAGGGCGCGGATGAGGGCGAGGGGCGTGCGCGAGAAGAGGCAGCCGCCGAAGGCGAGGTGATCGCCGTCCTTGATTCGAGCGACGGCGTCCTCGAGCGTGGTCAGCTTCTCGCCCGACGTCTTGGTCTTTCGCTCGAGCCGGGCCCGCGCCGCCTGGAAGTCGTACTCGCGGGGGGAGATGGTCACGCGATGATCTCCCAATCTTTCTGGTAGCGATCCAGCTGCTCCACCGTGTGGGGATCGAGCGGATGGTCGCGCTCCGGGATGTCCACGTGCTTGGCCTCGCCGCACAGCGGCGTGGTGAAGTAGCGCTGGCCCGTGTCGTTGATGATGGTGACGATGGAGGGAAGCTCGGGGTGCCGGCGGGCCAGCTTGAGGGCGGCGGCGACATTGCAGCCGCTCGAGATGCCGCAGAAGATCCCCTCGTCCCTGGCGAGCCGGCGGGCGGTCTCGACGCTCTCCTCGGTGGTGGTGGTGATGATCCCGGTCAGCTGGGCGACGTCGAGATTGCGCGGCACGAAGCCGTCGCCGATGCCCTCGATGCCGTGATGCCCCCACGCGCGGGCGGAGAGGAGCGCGCACTCCGCGGGCTCGACCGCGTAGAGGCGCACGGCGGGATCGCGCTCACGCAGGTAGCGCCCCACTCCCGTGAGGAGGCCGCCCGAGCCCTGGGAGTCGACGAAGGCGCCGACCTTGCCCTCCATCTGCTCCCACACCTCGGGGCCGGTGGTCAGCATGTGCGCCTCGATGTTGTCGGGATTGTCGAACTGCCCCGGCACCCAGTAGCGCGACGGATTCGCGGCGCGGATCTCCCCGAGCTTGCGGAGGGAAAGATCCACGTCGCTCTCGCCGCCCTTGGTGAAGACGAGCTCGGCGCCGTAGGCGCGCATGATCTTCTTGCGCTCCTCGCTCATGCCCTCGGGCATGACGATGGTGCACGCATAGCCCTTGACCGCCGACACCCAGGCGCAGGCGATGCCGGCGTTGCCCGTGGAGCATTCGAGGACGCTCATGCCCGGCGTGAGATCGCCCCGCGCCTCGGCGCGCTCGAACATGTGGAGATAGATGCGGTCCTTGAGGCTGCCCGTGGCGCCGTACCACTCGACCTTGACGTAGAGCGCGGGCGTGACGTCGGCGGTGATGCGGTTCAGCCGGACGAGGGGAGTGCGTCCGACGGCGGAGGCGATGGAGGGCAGGGCGTGCGTGTAGCGAGCCCACTCGGGAGGCGCCATAGAGTTGGCAGTCTAGCATTTCTCGCTCGGAGGGGCGACCCCGGACCGCCCCGCGAGCGGTCGCGCTCCGTGTATACTTCGCGTGTGACGAGGGCACGGAGCGTGGCCGCTTCCGGGAGCGCCGGGAGACAACCTGCAGGGGGGACACCATGAAGGTCGGCACCGCGCTGAACATGCTGAGCAAGGAGGGACACTCGGACGCGGCTGTCCTCGCCGAGCACATGGCCCTCGGGGATCTCGCCGAGCCGCTCGGCTTCGATTCGCTCTTCGCCCTCGAGCATCACTTCACCGGGTACGCCATGTCGCCGTCGCCCACCCAGCTCCTCAGCTACTACGCGGGTCGCACGCGCCGGATCACGCTGGGCACGGCCGTCATCGTCTTGCCCTGGCACGATCCCGTACGCGTGGCCGAGGAGATCGCCCTGCTCGACGTCCTGTCGGGCGGGCGGTGCCTGTTCGGGTTCGGCCGCGGAGCGGCCAGCGCGGAGTACGCGGGCTTCCGCGTTCCCATGGAGGAGGCCCGCGCCCGGTTCGTCGAGGCGGCCCGGATCGTGGTCAAGGCGCTCACCGAGCCGTCGTTCGACTGGGACGGCGAGTTCTTCCATATTCCGCGGACGTCCATCCGGCCGCGCCCGATCTCTCATCCCGAGCGACGCTTCTACGCCTCCTCGGTGAGCCCGGAATCCGCGGAGATCATGGCCAAGCTCGGGTTCGGGGTGCTCGTGGTCATGCAGAACGAGTGGCCGAAGGCCGCCCAGGACATCGAGCGGTATCGCGACATCGCGACGAGCGTGGGCCACACGCCGCGGCCCCCCATCATCCTCATGAATATCTCCGTGGCGGAAACCCGCACGGAGGCGCAGGAGCGGGCGCAGACGTATCTCAGCCGCAAGTGGGACTCGATCGACAACCACTACCACTTCTCCGACGGACACCTCGCGTCCGTGAAGGGGTACGAGTTCTACGGCAACATGGCCAAGACGTACAGCAAGCTGAAGGACGAGAGCTACCGCAAGAAGGCCACGGAGTTCTACGTCAAGATCCAGGTGGTGGGCACGCCCGACGACTGTCTCCAGCAGCTTGCCGAGCTGCACCGGCTCACCGGCCTCGACCATCTCGTCACGGAGTTCGGCTACGGGTGCATGCCGCACGAAGAGGCGGAGCTGAACATGCGGCTGTTCGCCGAGCGCGTGATGCCCGTGCTCCAGCGCGATCGCGCGTTCGGGGGCCCGCCGGCCGGGATGGGAGAGCGAGCGGCGGGATCGCTCGTGACCGGCGCCGACGACGTGTTCGCGCCGGCGTGACGGACCAGCCGCGCATGCTCAAACAGCCGTCGCCGGAATACCGCGGCTTCCGCACGCCGGGCATTCGCCTCCGCGAGGAGATGCTCCCACAGCTAGGCCGTCTGGCCGCGGGGCGCTCGCGCGCCATGCTTCACGCGTTCCACGCGTTCGACAAGGCGCAGGCGGTCATGCTGGTCGAAGAGCGGCTGCTCCGGCGCGAGCACGGGCAGGCCATCCTGGCCGCCCTCCGCCAGATGGAGAAGGACGGCGTGGAGGAGGTGCGCAGCAAGACGGGCGGAGGCGTGCACTCCGGCGAGCAGTATCTGATCCGCGCCCTCGGTGAGGAGATTGGCGGCCGCCTGCACCTGGGACGGAGCACGGGCGACCTGACCTCCGTGGGCATCAACACGCTCCAGCGCGAGCGGACGCTGAGGCTCCTCGAAGGGGTCAACAAGGTCCGGCGGGTGCTGATCGGTCTCGCCCGCCAGCACACCGACACGATTCTCCCCGGCTATAGCTTCGGCCAGCACGCGCAGCCCATGACGCTGGCGCATCTCTGGCTCTCCTGGGCGGCGAACCTGGCGCGCGATTTCGATCGCCTCCACGGCGTGTACCGACGCGTGAACGTCTCGCCCGCGGGCGCCGCCATCATGGTCGGCTCGGACTTCCCCTTGAACCGCAGGCGGACGGCCGAGCTGCTGGGCTTCGACGCCATCCACGAGAACATGGCGGACGCCATCCTCGAGCTGAACGCCGACGACAGCCTGGACGTGCCCATGGCCGTGGCGCTCCTCTATCACACGCTGGCCAAGTGGGCCGACGACCTGATCCTCTGGAGCACGAGCGAGTTCGCCTTCGTGGACATCCCGGACCGCTTCTGCAACACCTCGAGCATCATGATGCAGAAGAAGAACGTGATCGGGCCCGCGGAGGTCAAGGGCGCCTCCGCGGAGGCGCTCGGCTGCGTGGTCACCTCCTATCACGCCCTCAAGGGACCCACGGGGCTGCCCATCACCGAGCGCTACTACGCGCTCGATGCGCTCTGGCGCGTCTGCGACAACTGCGCCCGCGATCTCGACTGGTTCTGCGAGCTCCTCCCCGCGCTCGTCATCCGCAAGGAGCAGATGCGCGAGCGGGCCTGGCGTCACTGGGCGACGGCCACGGATCTGGCGGGGGCGCTCGTGCGCGAGCGCGACCTGCCGTGGCGGACCTCGCACCAGATCGTGGGCATTCTGATCCGGCTCTGCGAGGATCGGGGGCTCGGGCCCGACGGAGTCACCCCCGCGCTCCTCGACGAGGCGGCGCAGGCCTATCACGGCAAGCCCGCCGGCCTCGACGCCGCGCAGATCAAGGCCGCCCTCGATCCGGGCCGCTTCATCGCCTCGCGGACCATGCAGGGGGGGCCGGCGCCCGCGGAGTCTCTGCGCCAGGCCGATCTCTTCGACCAGGGTCTCGCCGCCGACGAGGCGACGGTCGCCGCCATTCACGCGCGCCTCGGCGAAGCGGCTCGCAAGCTCGAAGGCGCCATCGATGACTTACTTGGGAAGTAGCTTCGCTGCACATCGCCGCCCAGAAATTCCCCCTCACCCTACCCTCTCCCCCAGTGGGGGAGAGGGATTCTACCCGAGACTAGTTGCAGCGCTGATTCTGGCGCTCGCAATGGCTGGGCTGACAGTGGTCGCCCAGGCGCAGACTCCGGTGCGCGGCGGCACCGTGGTCCAGGCGATCGGCGCCGATCCCCCGACCATGAATCCCGGCACCACGACCGACACCACGGCGTGGTCGCTCATGGGCAAGGTGTTCAACGGGCTGACCTATCTCGACGGCGAGTATCACAATCACCCGGATCTCGCGGAGTCGTGGAGCGTCAGCGCGGACGGGCTCACGTACACCTTCAAGCTCCGCCGGAACGTCAAGTGGCACGACGGCAAGCCCTTCACGTCGGAGGACGTGAAGTTCTCCTACCTCGAGATCCTCTCGAACTTCCATCCCGTGGGCAGGATCGGGTATGCCCTCGTGGCGGCGATCGAGACCCCGGATCCCCACACGGCGGTCATCAAGCTCAAGGCGCCCTTCGGCCCCTTCGTCTTCATGACGGCCCTGCCCACGGGGGCCATCATGCCCAAGCACCTCCTCGCGGGCCAGGACATCACGACGGCCGAGTTCAATCGCAAGCCGGTGGGGACGGGTCCCTTCAAGCTCGGGGAGACCGTGAAGGGCAGCCACTACGTGCTCGAGCGCAACCCCGACTACTTCAAGAAGGGCCAGCCGTATCTCGACCGCGTGGTGCTCCGCGTGATGCCCAACCCGGCCTCGCGGGTGCTCGCCTTCGAGAAGGGGGAAGTGGACGTCCTCTACACGTTCTTCCTTCCCGTGGAGCAGGCAGGAAGGCTCAAGGCCATGCCCGGCCTCGTGGTCAAGGAGTACATGGTCTTTCCCGAGGTGGTGACGCTCTTCTTCAACCTCAAGGACAGCAAGCCGCTCGGCGACCTGCGCGTGCGCCAGGCCATCGCGCATGCCATCGACAAGAAGTTTCTCGTCGAGAAGGGCTACTTCGGCCAGGGGCGTCCCGCCATCAGCCCCATTCCCTCCAACCTCGGCTGGGCGCACAACCCGAGAGTGCCCGTGTACGCCTATGACCCGGCCCAGGCGGCCGCGCTGTTCGACGAGGCGGGATACCCGAAGGGCGCCGGGGGCGAGCGCCTGACCCTGCGCATGGTCTACGATCCCGCCAACTCGGCGGCCAACAAGGCCTCCGAGGTGGTCGCGCAGCAGCTCCGGGCCGTGGGCATCAATGCGAAGCAGATGCCCATGGAGCGCTCGCTCATGCTCGACAAGGTCTACAAGCAGTACGACTTCGACATCCACATCCACAACTACACGACCTATGGTGACCCCGCGGTGGGCGTGACGCGCGTCTACATGTGCGACAACATCAGGCCGGTGCCCTTCGCCAACGTGTCCCGCTACTGCAACCCGAAGGTGGACGAGCTCTTCCGCCAGGCCGCCTCCGCCCCCTCCCAGGCCGAGCGCGCCCGCTACTATGCCCCCGCCATGGAGCAGCTGGCCCGCGACCTTCCCAGCATCCCGCTCTTCGAGTACGGCGATACCAACGTGGCGCGCGGCCGCGTTCAGGGCATCTTCAAGAGCCTCTCGGCGCACGCGCGCTGGGACGAGGTGTGGGTGAGTGACGGCAAGTAGCGGCTCGCCCGGACCCACGCTGTCCGAGTCCTTCGCTCGCTGGATCGCCGCCCTCAGCTTCGAACGGCTGCCCGACGAGGTGGTGCGGATGGCGCGGCGGTGTCTCCTCGACACCCTCGGCTGCGCGCTCCAGGGCTCGACCACGCCCGAAGCCCAGCTCCTGAGAAGAGTCCGGGATGACCTCGGCGGCGCGGGCCCGTGCACGGTCTGGGGCACGCCGGGCGGGGTGGCGCCTCAAGCCGCCGCTCTTCTCAACGGCACCCACGCGCATCTGCGCGAGCTCGACGACATCGGCGGCGGCGGACACGCGGGCGCCTGCCAGGTGCCGGCCGCCGTGGGGGCCGCGGAGCTTTCGGGCGCGGACGGGCGTGCCGTGCTGCTGGGGCTCGTGGCCGGGCACGAGGTGAGCGCGCGTCTCACCGACGCCGCCTCCTATGACACGATGACACTGCGAGGCTGGCACACCACGGGCGTCTACGGCGCCCTCGGCGCCGCCGCGGCGGCGGCCCGCGTGATGGGGCTCGACGCCGCGACCACGGCGCACGCCCTGGGCCTGGCCGGCTCCTATGTCGGGGGCACCTGGGCCTTCATGGCCGACGGCGCCATGAGCAAGCGCGTGCATCCGGGCAAGTCGGCGGAGACGGGCCTGACGGCGGCGGTGCTCGCCCGGCGCGGAGTGACGGGCCCCGCCCAGGTGCTCGACGCGGCCTGGGGCGGCCTCTTCGCGACCTACGTGCCCGGAGAAGCGGATGGCCTGGCGCCCCTCAAAGACCTGGGCGAAGGCTTTCGCATCATGAACAAGGGGATCAAGCCCTATCCCGTCTGCTGGGGCATCAACAGCGCCGCCGATTCCATGCTCACGCTCCGCGCCGAGCACGGACTGGCTCCTGCCGATATTCGCCGCGTGCGCGTGATCCTCTCGGAGATGAGCCGGCGCATGATCGGCGCCACGCGCGTGGAGACGGTGCTGGATGCCCAGATGAGCGTGGCCTACGCGCTGGCCTGGATCATCGTGCGGGCCAAGCTCACGCTCGACGAGTTCACGCCGGAAGCGCTCCGCGATCCGACGGCGCGTGCCCTGATGGCGAGGATCGAGCTCGTGGTGGATCCCGCGGCCCACGGCGAGCGCCAGACCGTGGAGGTCGAGACGACGGACGGCCGCCTCCTCTCCTCGCGGGTCGAGATCCCGCGCGGCCACTGGGAGGCTCCGCTCTCCGACGCCGAGGTGCGGGACAAGTTCCTCGCGCTGGCGCGACCCGCCCTCGGTCCTTCGACGGAGGCGGCGGCCGATCTCGTGGCCCGGATCGAGACGCCCGGCGCGCTCCCGGAGCTCATCGCCCTCCTGCGCGGCTGATCCGCCGTGCTTCCCTATCTCGGCCGGCGGCTCCTGAGCCTCGGGCCGCTTCTTCTCGGCATGGTGGCGCTGGGCTTCGCCATCATCCAGCTCGCCCCCGGCGATCCCGTGCAGGTCCTGGTGGGCGACTATCCGGCGCCCGCGGAATACGTGAGACAGGTGCGCGAGCGATTCGGCCTGGATCGTCCGGTGTGGCTGCAGTTCTTCCGGTACCTCGGCCAGGTCCTCACCGGCAATCTCGGCTATTCCTTCTTCTACAACGAGCCCGTCCTCGATCTCCTCCTGGACCGGATGGGGGCCACCCTGCTCCTCATGGTCTCCGCGCTCGTCATCTCGAGCGTGGCCGGCATCGGGCTCGGTGTCGCCTGCGGCCGCCGGCCGGGCAGCGCGACCGATAATGCATTGCTGGTGCTGGGGCTCGTTGGCTACTCGCTGCCCGTATTCTGGCTGGGGCAGCTCCTCCTCATGGGGCTCTCGCTCAAGCTCGATCTCTTTCCGACGCAGGGCATGCGCGGCACGCTATTCGGCTTGAGCACCCTCGGGCGCGTCGGCGACGTGCTGCATCATCTCGTCCTGCCCGCCCTCACCCTGGCCACGCGCTACCTCGCGCTCAATGTGCGGCTGACCCGCGCGAGCTTCCTCGACGTGGCCGCGCAGGACTATCTCCGCACGGCGCGAGCCAAGGGGCTGGCGGAGCGCGTGGTGGTCTACAAGCACGCCCTGCGGAACGCGCTCCTGCCCGTGGTGACCATGATCGGCCTCAACATCGGCCATCTGGTCGCAGGCGCCGTGCTGACGGAGACGGTCTTCGCCTGGCCGGGCCTCGGCCGTCTCATCTTCGACGCCATCCTGCATCGCGACACGCCGGTGATCCTGGGGGGCCTTCTCGTGGTGTCGGCATGCGTCGTCGTGGGTAATCTGCTCGCGGATCTCGCCTATGCCGCGATCGACCCGCGTATCAGGCTCGGGAGACGCTAGGATGCCGACACCGCAGTTCGAGCCGAGACGCTCGCCGCGAGCGACGAGGCGAGTGCTGAGTAAATGGAGGGGGTCGGGACCAAGCCCGCGCGCGATGATGCGCCGGCTCCGTCGCCGGCCCCTGGGCCTGGCCGGATTGCTGGGGGCCGGGCTCTTTCTCGGCGCGGCCGCGTTTGGTCCGTGGGTGGCGCCCGCCGATCCCTTCGCCCTCGGCTCCTCCGCGCTCATGCCCCCCGGTCGCGGACACTGGCTCGGCACCGATGACCTCGGACGCGACGTGCTCTCCGGCGTCCTCTATGGCGCGCGGGTCTCGCTCGTGGTCGGGCTCTGCGCCGCCGCCGGCTCGGCGCTGATCGGCGTGACGGTGGGCGCGGCGGCGGGCTACTGGCGGGGACGGCTCGACGAGATCCTGATGCGCCTGACGGAGTGGGTGCTCGTGGTGCCGCAGTTCCTCATCGTGCTCGTGGTGGCAGCCATCTTCGGCGCCGATCTCCGGTTCGTCGTGCTCGTGCTGGCCCTCGTGGGCTGGCCCACCACGGCCCGACTCACGCGCGCGCAGTTCCTGGCTCTGGGCGATCGCGAGTTCGTGGTGGCGGCGCAGGGGCTCGGCGCCTCGGATGCGCGCGTGATCACGCGCCAGATCCTGCCCAACGCGCTGCCGCCCATCGTGGTGGCGGGCTCGCTGCAGATCCCCGCGGCCATCCTCGCCGAGGCCTCGCTCCGCTTCCTGGGGCTCGTGGACCCGCGGAGCCTCTCGTGGGGCGGGATGCTGAACCAGGCCCAGAACTTTCTTCAGCAGGCGTGGTGGATGCCGTTCTTCCCCGGCGCGGCCATCTTCCTCACCGTGCTGTCCTTCAATCTGGCCGGCGAAGCCCTGAACGACATGCTCGATCCGCGCGCCCGCACCTCGGGTCTATGACCACTTCTTGCCGAGGGCGTCGAGCCCGCCGCGCTTCAGGTCGTCGGGCGTCATCACGGCGCGGATCTCCACGTCCGCGTTGAAGGTGAGGAACCAGGGCTCGGCAAACGCCGGCACCTTCGACGGATCGTCGAGGTTCACGATCATGATGGCGCCGCGCTGGCCGTCCACCTCCGTGAAGTAGGCGGCCTCGGGCTTCGTCTCCTCGAGGATGCGGTTGAGCTTCGATCCTGCCGTCCCGTTTCGCACCGCTTCGTTGAATTCCTTGTGAGGGATCCTGACCCGGAGCAGCATGCGCATCGCGGCCTCCTTCCATGACGCAAACTGTAGCCTCCTACGGGATGACGCACATCTTCTCAGAGGTACAGATGTTGTCAACTGACCCACCGCGCCTCGGGAGACGGCAGCTCCGTTGACAGCGAGCCGTGCGCTACCCTATAAATCGGACTGTCACCGGACCCTGATCTTCGATTTGCCCGGATTCGGAGGTCGACTTCACTCAGCGCGGCTCTGCGCGAAAGGGAACGACATGCCCAAGAAAGAAACCGTCAAGGTGGCTCTGGCCGCGTCCAATCCCAATCTGTCCGCGGCCCCACCTCCGGGGAGGTCGGCAAGGATATCCGTGAGCAGACCCGCAATGTCCTCGAGCGTATCAAGCTGATCCTGCAGGCTGCCGGCACGTCTCTGGATAACGTGCTGACGGTGACCGCGTATCTGACGAAGCGGGAGGACCTCGCCGCCTACAACGAGGAGTACGGTAAGTACTTCCCCAACGACAAGCCGGCGAGAACGACCGTCGAGGTGATGCTGAACTCCCCCGAACTCCTCGTGGAGATCACGGTCACCGCCTGCATCCCTGACTGATGCCCGGGCGGTCGGGAACCGGGTCCCTAGATTGCCAGGAGACGGTCGAAGAACGCCCGATACCGCCGGAGAGTCTGACGAAGATCTTCCGTCGACCTCCCGTCGCTGCCGTTTCCCGCGTTTTCCAGCCGGGACCGCTCGTCCGCGAATGTCTGCTCGAGGGAGGACATCACCTCGACCACGAGTTTTGCCGCGTGCTCCACGGCCTCCCGGGGCTCGTCCACGAAGCCTGCCTGGATGGCGTCCCAGCGCTGCCGGAAGCGGCCACCTTCCTCGCCAGCGAAGAGAGGCTCGACGTCTCTGAGATCGGTCCTGGGTAGGGGCTCTTGACGATTCTCGCCACGGTGGTCGAGGGCCGACTGTGATGGCTCCGTCGCCGCGAGCTTGCGACCTCCTTCACTCCGTTCTTCTTCATGCCGCCCGGTCATCGCGCACCTCCCGTCCGCCATTGTGGGTTCCCGTCAGCTCAGCGAAAAGCGCCCGGTAGCAGATCATGGCCTCTCGCAGATCCTCGGTGCTCGCCTGCCCTCGATCGGCCCGCGACGTTATCTCGCGGGCTCGCCGGTAGTCATCCACCACATGGGCGTGGTGTACGGAGATATCGGCCACGCACTGCTCGGGGGTGCCCACCGGATATCCTCGCGCTTGCATCGCTTCGCCCACCAGATGATCCGCCGCCGCTGCCGCGCCCTGCGGGTCGTCCGCAAATTGCGTCTGGACGGACTTCCACGCCTCGGCTAGCCTCGCCCGATCTTTGGGGTCGAGTTCGCGAACGTGTAGAGTTTCCACGCGCTCGACCCGTGCCTCGAGTTCAGCTTCAGCTCCGGCGCGGCCTGCTCTGTCCCGTACGGTTCGCTCGTATTCGCGTCCGAAGCGCGAGCGCAGGCGGTCCGTGCGGCGCCGCCGATACGCCCAAAGGGAAATTCCGATGAGGACGATGAATCCGAGGAGGATCATGGCCGTAACGACTCTCATGTCCATCTCGATGGTCTCCTATGCCAGTTTTTGATCCGGAAGGGCTGTTTTTGCTCTTCCATGACGTTGGGGATCGACGCCCTGGCGCCCGGTCGTCTGCCTCGGAAGATCTGCAATCGAAGTGCCACGGTGTCCAGCGGGAAGAACTCGGCGGGGCTCGCGATGCAAGAAGCCCTAAGAAGGGCGATCGAGTTGCCGATGAAAAGCTTACCGGGTAGAAGCTGTCCGGTCTTGCATTTCGACGCGGACCAGAGAGGGAAGTTCGGCCCGTCCCGAGGGCGCCGCCGACCGTCACGAAGAACTCGGAAAACTTGAGTGGGCGGCGCGCCGGATGAGGCGTGCCGCCCACGTGGTGGCCGGCGAATGCTAACGAATGTTACCGCGCGTCGTATGCGGCCGGGGTCACCAGTCCACGTCCCACGGCGACGGGAACAGTCTGGGGCTCCGTGAAGCCGCGATTTCCGAAGATCGTGCCGCACTCGTTGTTCGTCTTGTACGCGCCGTAGCCGGCGCCGGCCACGGCACCCACCAGGCCGCCGATCAAGGCGCCCTTGCCCGCGCCCGACCCGCCGTTGGCGATGGCGCCGCCGGCCGCCCCGAGGCCCGCACCGAGGAGCCCGCCGAGCGCGCCAGGCTTGGCGATGCGCAAGGCCCGATCACCGCCCGTGGCGCAACCCGAGGCCGTCGTGGCCACCGGTGTCGCCCGCGGCGCCTCCACCGTCGCGCGGCTCACCGCGGGCACGACGCGGGGCGCCACCACCGCGGGGGCGCGGCGTACGGGAGTTGGAGCGTAGGTCGCGGTCATGGTATCTGCGGACGCCGCCGGGCGAAGCATGTAGGCGGTGGTGACGCCCGTGAGGAATGCGGTTCCAGTGACGAGAGCGATGCCGATCGTGACGATTTTACCGAATGGGCTCATGGTCGTTTCCTCCTCTTGCCGTCTATGACGGGCAGGGCGGGAGGCGTATTCGGCGCTGCATCGACATGGGCTGCGCGCGCTGGACAGGTGAGCGGCCTGTTGATATGGTCGGACGGTTCCATGGGCGCGAAACTCTTCGGAGCCTCCGTTCGCAGGAAAGAAGACCCTCGTTTCCTCCGCGGTGAAGGCCGCTACGTGGACGACATCAAGCTGCCCGGGATGCTCCACGCGGCCTTTGTCCGGAGCCCGCACGGCCACGCCCGAATCCTCTCCGTGAAGACGGACGCGGCGCATCGGATGCCCGGCGTGGCCCACGTCTTTGCCTTCGCCGACCTCGAGCGATGGATGAAGCCGCTGCCGCTCTTCGGCAGCGTTCCTCCGGGTCTCGCCGCGCGCGTCGACGTGACCATGAAGCAGGTGCCCCAGCTCGCCATGGCGCGTGATCGTGTCCTCTTCGTGGGCGAGATCGTCGCCATGGTCCTGGCCACGAGTCGCGCGCTCGCCGAAGACGCCGGCGAGGCCGTCGAGGTCACGTACGAGCCGCTCGCCGCCGTGGTCGACATGGTGGCGGCCGCGGAGCCGGGCTCACCGGTGCTCCACGGCGAATGGGGCGACAACGTTGCGATTCATTTCGCCACGGGCTTCGGCGACACGGAGGCGGTGTTTCGAGGGGCCGATGTCACCGTGCGAGAGCGCTTCCACATCCAGCGCTATGTCGGCATGCCCATCGAGACGCGCGGCGTGGTCGCGCAGTGGGACACCCGCGACGGCACGCTGACGACGTGGAACGGCACGCAGGTCGTCCACTTCGTCCAGCAGGGGCTGGTGGCGGCGCTCGGGCTGCCGCCCCACAAGGTCCGCGTCATCGCCCCCGACGTGGGCGGAGGCTTCGGCACCAAGGCCACCGGATATCCGGAGGACTTGCTGATCCCCGTGGCGGCCATCGCCGCTCGCCGCCCTGTGAAGTGGGTCGAGGACCGCCGCGAGCACATGATGGCGGCCGCCCACGCCCGCCACCAGATCCACGACATCGAGATCGCCGCGCGGCGCGACGGGAGCATGCTGGCCGTGCGCGACCGGATCTGGGTCGATCTCGGCGCCTACAATTCGTGGGGCATCGTCCTCCCCTACAACACCGTCGCCCACCTCCTGGGCCCTCACCGCGTGCCGAGCCTGAGCGTGGAATGCCGTGGCGTGGTCACCAACAAGACCCCGAATGCGCCGTATCGCGGCGCGGGCCGCCCCGAGACTGTCTTCGCCATGGATCGCATCGTGGACTGCCTCGCCAGAGAGCTGCGCATGGATCCCGCGGAGCTGAGGCGGAAGAACTACCTGAGCGCGGCCGACATGCCCTATGAGCTCGGCATCCCGTATCGAGACGGCAACCCGCTCGTCTACGACAGCGGCGATTTCAAGGCGGCGCTCGACTCTGCGCTCTCGGCCATCGGCTACGACGCGCTCAGGAGAGAGCAGGCGGAGCTGAGGGCGCGGGGCATTCACCGCGGCGTCGGCATCTCCGGCTATGTCGAGGGGACGGCCATCGGCCCCTACGAGGGCGCCGTGGTCCGGCTCGATGCCTCGGGGCGCGCCGTGGTGGCCACGGGGGCCTGCTGTCAGGGGCAGGGGCACGAAACGTCATTCGCGCAGATCGCGGCGGACGCCCTCGGCATCCCCCTCGACTGGGTCACGGTGATCGGTGGCGACACCGCGGCCATCCCCTTCGGTGTGGGCACGTTCGCTTCGCGGAGCGCGGTGAATGCGGGTAGCTCGATCCACGTGGCGGCCGGCAAGGTGAGAGACAAGATCGCCGAGGCGGCCGCCGCGCTCCTGGAGGCAGCGCCCGCCGATATCGAGGTCAGCGACGGCGCCGTGTCGGTGCGCGGGGCGCCGGCCTCCTCCGTGCCGCTCGCGCGAGTCATCCAGTCCGCCATCCCGACCTTCGCCAGGCCGAGCCTCGTGTCGCCCGACTTCGAGGCCACCGTCTATCACCATCAGCCGACGGTGACCTATACGAGCGCGGTGCACGTCGCCCTCGTCGAGGTGGATCCCGGCACGGGGTCGGTCCGGCTCCTGCGCTATCTCGTGTCCCACGACTGCGGCAAGGTCATCAATCCCGTCATCGTGGAAGGGCAGATTCACGGCGGCGTGGCGCAAGGCATCGGAGGCGCCCTGCTCGAGGAGATGGTCTACGACGAGCATGGCCAGCTTCTCACCGGCACCTTCATGGACTACCTCGTGCCCACGGCCATGGAGCTGCCGCCCATCGAGACCGTGCACCTCGAGTACCCGTCGCCCCGCAACCCCCTGGGCGTCAAGGGCATCGGTGAGGGCGGGGCCATCTCGCCTCCCGCCGCCATCGCCAATGCCGTCGAGGACGCGCTCGCTCCCTGGAACGCGCGCGTCACGCGCACGCCCCTCGGCCCCTCCGTGGTGCTCGACCTCATCCGCCGGGCCACGAGGTCGTGAAGCCCGCGCCGTTCGAGTACGTGGCGGCCTCGAGCGCCGCCGACGCGGTGGAGGCGCTGCGCCGCCATGGGGACGAGGCCAAGGTGCTCGCGGGAGGACAGAGCCTCATTCCCATGCTCGCCCTGAGGCTGGCGCGACCGGCGGCCCTCGTGGACATCAACGGCTGCGGCGATCTCGAGGGCATGGCGGAATCGCGCGGCGTCCTCACCGTCAATGCGCTCGCGCGGCAGCGCGACCTCGAGATCTTCGCACGTGAGCGCGCGCCCCTCCTGGCCGAGGCTCTGCGGTGGGTCGCCCACCCCCCGATACGAAATCGCGGGACGGTCGTGGGCAGCATCGTGCACGCGGATCCCGCCTCCGAGCTGCCCGCGCTCCTGCTTTGCCTCGACGGCGAGGTGGTGGCCCGGCGAAGGGGCGGGGAGCGCGTCATCGCCGCCGACCAGCTCTACGTGGCGCCGCTGACCACCTCGCTCGAGTCGGACGAGCTCGCCACCGCGGTCCGCTTCACGCTGCCCCCGGAGGGGGCGGGCTGGGGGTTTGCCGAGGTGACGAGACGCCACGGAGACTTCGCCCTCGTTGGCTGCGCCGCGGTGCTCGCGCTGGATGGCGCGGGCGCGGTCACCCATGCGCGCCTGGGCTTCTTCGGCGTCGGCGGCACGCCGGTGCGAAGTGGGCCGGGCGAGTCCGCCCTCCTGGGACGGCAGCCGACGCCTGCGCGCATCGGCGAGGCGGCGAAGGCGGCGGCGGCCGCGCTCCGTCCTGATGGCGATCTGCACGCCACCGCGGAGTATCGCTCGACCGTGGCCGCCACCCTCGCTTCGCGCGTGCTCGCCGCTGCGCTCGAGCGATGCGGGAAGGCCGCATGAAGCGGGCCGTTCGCGTCACCGTCAACGGCGCGCCCCACGCGCGGGATGTGGACGTGCGCTCGACCCTGGCTGATTTCCTTCGCGAAGATCTCGATCTCACGGGGACGCATGTCGGGTGCGAGCACGGCGTGTGCGGCGCCTGCACCGTGCTCCTCGACGGCGCGCCGGTTCGCGCCTGTCTCGTGCTGGCGGTTCAGGTCGACGGCCGGGAGATCACGACCATCGAGGGCATCGCGCCCGGAGAGGGGCTGCATCCGGTCCAGGAGGCCTTCTGGGCCAAGCACGGGCTCCAGTGCGGCTACTGCACGCCCGGCATCATCGTGAGCGCCTGCGCGTTTCTCGCGGAGCATCCGGCGCCGACCCACGAGGAGATCCGCGAGATGCTGGCCGGCCATCTGTGCCGCTGCACCGGCTACCACTTCATCGTGGAGGCCATCGCCGAGGCCGCGCGGACCATGGCGGGCGGCAGTACGCCTTGACGCATGTGACGGTGTCGGGCAGAGTGCGGGCAGAGCCGCCTACCTTCGCCGCCGACATCGCCATGCTGCTCACGTGAGTCATCGAGAAGAACGGAGGACCGGACCATGCGGAGCTGGCTCAACCGACTGATGCTCGGCGCGGCCGCGGTGGCGGCGCTCCTCGGCGTGGCCATGAGTGGGCCGACGGCGCAGCCCAAGGACGTCGTGATCGGCGTGCTCTATCCCACCACGGGCCCCACGGCTCAGGCAGGCATCGACTCCAAGGTCGCCGCCGAGCTGGCCGTGGAGATCGTCAACGGCAAGCACGACCTCGACCTGCCCCTGGCGCGGACGGAGGGATTGCCGAACCTCGGCGGCGCCAAGGCGCGGCTCGTCGTGGTGGACCACCAGGGCAAGCCCGAGCTCGGCCAGTCCGAGGCCGAGCGCCTCATCACGCAGGAGAAGGTCGTCGCGCTCTACGGCGCCTACCACAGCTCCGTCTCCGCCACGGCCAGCCAGGTCGCCGAGCGCTCCGGCATCCCCTACCTGTCGGGCGAGTCGTCCTCGCCCACCCTCCACCGGCGAGGCTTCAAATGGTTCTTCCGCACGAGCCCGCACGACGAGCACTTCTCGATCGCCATGTTCGAGTTCCTGAAAGAGTTCCAGGCCAAGAAGGGCGTCAAGTTCCCCACCGTGGCCACCTTCTACGAGGACACGCTCTTCGGCTCGGACTCCTCCCGCGTGCAGGAGAAGCTCGCGGGCGAGCACGGCTACAAGGTGGTGGAGAAGATCGCCTATCGATCGCGGAGCACGTCGTTGACCTCGGAGGTGCAGCGGCTCAAGGCGGCGGGCCCGTCGGTGCTGCTCCCGACCGGCTATACCAATGACGCCATTCTCTTCGTGCGCACGGCTCGCGAGCTCGACTACAACGCCCCCATGATCCTGACCCAGGATTCCGGCTACATCGAGTCGGACTTCATCACCGCCGTGGGCAAGGACGCGGACGGGATCATGTCGCGCTCGGTGTTCTCGCTCGACCTCGCCGCGAAGAAGCCGATGGTGGCCAAGGTCAATGCCATGTACAAGGCCAAGCAGGGCAAGGACCTGAACGACAACACCTCGCGCTCCTTCACGGGCATGATCGTGCTCCTCGACGCCATCAACCGCGCGGGCTCGACGGACCCGGAGGCGATTCGCAAGGCCCTGCTCGCCACGGATCTCAAGCCGAGCCAGCTCATCATGCCGTGGAAGGGCGTGAAGTTCGATCCCGCCACGGGGCAGAACGAGTCGGGCACGCCCCTGATCACCCAGTGGCGGGGCGGTCAGCTCAAGATCGTCTGGCCCTTCGAGCTCGCGTCGACCGACGTGCTCTACCCGCTCCCGAAGTGGTCCGAGCGGAAGTAGGCAGGTCGAGGCACGAGAGGCGAGGGGATGGCTGAGGGCATTCGCATCGGCGTGGACGTGGGCGGCACCTTCACGGACCTGGTGGCCTGGGATCCCGCGGGGCGGATGGAGTCGTGCAAGGTGCCGACCACGCCCGCCAATCCCGCCGAGGGCGTGCTCCACGGCATCGCCACCCTCGCCCCCCGGACCGGGGCCTGGGCCTCCCTCGCCCACGGGACGACCATGGTCACCAATGCCATCGTGGAGCGCCGGGGCGCGCCGGTGGGCTACATCACCACGCGCGGCTTCCGCGACGTCCTGGAGATCGGCCGCATGAGCCGGCTCCACCTCTACCGGCTCGACCTGCCCGCCAAGCCCGAGCCGCTCGTGCCGCGCCGCCTGCGCCGCGAGATCACCGAGCGTGTGGGCCCGGACGGCACCGTGCTCACGCGGCTTCACCTTGAAGAGCTCCCCGCCATCGTGGAGGACTTCAAGCGCGAGGGCATCGAGAGCGTGGCGGTGTGCCTTCTCCATTCCTACGCCTCGCCCGCCCACGAGCAGGCGCTGCGCATGGCCCTCGAGGCGCATTTCCCTTACGTCTCGATCTCGAGCGAGATCAACGCGGAGTTCCGGGAGTACGAGCGCGGATGCACGACCGCGCTCAATGCCTCGGTCATGCCCCTGGCCGCCCGGTATCTCGACGACCTCGTCCAGCGCGCGTCGGGCAAGCCGCTCCATCTCCTCCACTCGGCCGGCGGCATGATGTCGGTGGAAGCGGCCAAGGAGCGGCCGCTCAGCATGGCCATGTCGGGCCCGGCGGGGGGCGTGGCCGCCGCCGCGCATACGTCGCGGGCCCTCGGTCTCACGCGCGCCCTCGCCTTCGACATGGGCGGCACCACCACGGATGTCTGTCTCATCGCGGACGGCGTGCCCGAGACGGCGGGGCAGCGCAAGCTCGGCGACTATCCGGCGCGGCTGCCCATGATCGCCGTCGAGTCCATCGGCGCGGGCGGCGGCTCCATCGCGCGGGTCGAGCCGACGGGCGCGCTCAAGGTCGGGCCCCGCAGCGCCGGCGCCGTGCCCGGACCCGCGTGCTACGGGCAGGGGGGCGCCGAGCCGACCGTGAGCGATGCGAACCTGCTCCTGGGCTACCTCAACTCGGAGAGGATCTACGGCGGCTCCATCCGCCTCGATCCCGCCCGGGCCGAATCCGCCATCGGCCCGCTCGCCGCGCGCTTCGGGTTCTCGCTCATCGAAGCCGCGCACGGCGTGGTCGAGGTCGCCAATGCCAACATGCTCCGCGCGCTCCGGCTCGTCTCGGTCCAGCGCGGCTACGATCTCCGCGACTTCGCCCTCATCGCCTACGGCGGGGCGGGCCCGCTCCACGCGGGCGCCCTCGCGCGTCAGGCCGGCATCTCGAGCGTCATCGTGCCCGCCCACTCCGGCGCCTTCTCGGCCCTGGGCTGTCTCGTCTCGCCGCTCCGCTACGACACCGTGCAGACGCATCGGTCGCGGCTCGAGACGTGGGACGCCAAGGTGGTGGAGGAGCGCTTCAGCGCGCTCGAGGCCCAGTGCCTGCGCCCGCTCCTGGACGAGGGGCATGCCGTGGAGCGGATCGTGCTGCTGCGGAGCCTCGACCTCCGCTATGTCGGACAGAACTACGAGCTCGAGATCGGCTTCGTCCCCGGGGGACCGGGGGCGCTCAGGGCGGCTTTCGAGAAGCGCCACCGTCAGCTCTATGGTTACGCCACCGGCGAAAACGTGGAGTGCGTCAACCTGCGCGTGACGGCGCGGGCCGCCGAGGAGCCGCCCCCGATGCCCGCGCCGCCTTCGGGCACATCGGCCGCGGCCACCGGCTCGCACCGCGCCTACTTCCCGGAGACGGGCGCCGTGGAGATGCTGCGCTATGACCGGGCCAGCTTGCCGCCCGGCCACCTCGTGGAGGGGCCGGCCATGGTCGAGGACGACTGGTCGACCACGATCGTGTACCCGGGCATGCGCTGCGTCGCCGACCGCCTGGGCAATCTCGTGATCGAGGCGGGAGCCCCGGCATGAGCGTGCCCGCGTTGAGCCCGATCACCCTGGAAGTCGTCCGCAACGGTCTCTATGCCATCGCCGAGGAGATGAGCGTCATCGTCATGCGCTCGGCCCGCTCGCCCCTATTAAAAGAGGCGGGCGATCTCTCCTCGGCGCTGACCGACGCGCAGGGTCGGTTGATCGCCCAGGGGCGCGACATCCCCATCCACATGGGCGTCATGGGCTTCACGGTGAAGGAATTCCTCAAGCGGATTCCCGCGGACACGCTACGTGAAGGCGACGTCTGGTTCCTCAACCTTCCGGAAGTCGGGGGCAACCACCTGCCCGACGTCAAGGCGGTGCGACCCGTCTTCTTCGGGGGGCGACTCGTCGCCTTCGCCATCAACCTCGCCCACTGGGCGGATATCGGCGGCGCCGTCCCCGGCAGCTATGTCCCCTGGGCCACCGAGTGCTACCAGGAAGGGCTCCGGATCGCCCCCATCCGGCTCTTCTCGGCCGCGGGGCCCGAGCGGCCCGCTCTCGATTTCGTGCTCGCCAACCTGCGCGGGCGCGACGAGCGGGAAGGGGACATCTTTGCCCAGTTCGCCGCGAACGACGTGGCCGCCCGGCGTCTCCACGAGATCTTCGCGCGCTACGGCGCGGAGACTGTCCTCGCCTGCTTCGACCGGCTGCACGACGAGTCCGAAGAGCAGATGCGCGCGGCGCTGCGCGCGCTGCCTGATGGCTCGTGGGAAGGCGAGGACTTTCTCGACGATGACGGCGTCGAGGACCGACGTATCCGGATCAAGGTGCGCGTGACCAAGCGAGGCGACGAGGCGAGCTTCGACTTCTCGGGGAGCGATGGCCAGGCCATGGGACCCGTCAACACCACCTACTACATCGCCTGCTCGGGCGTCTACTACGCCATGAAGGCGCTGGTGGCGCCGGACGCGCCGCCCAACGAGGGTTGCTACCGGCCCCTTCGCGTCATCGTCCCGAAGGGGAGCGTGCTCAACGCCGACCCTGACCGGCCCGTGGTCGGGGGCAACCACGAGACGTCTCAGCGCGTGGTGGATGCCATCATGCGGGCCATGGCCCAGGTCATCCCGGACCGCGTCCAGGCGGGAGGGCCGACGACGGCGGGGCTGCTCATCCTGGGCGCGCGCCTGCCCGACGGCCGCTGGGCCGTCTACTACGAGGTCCACGGCGGCGGCGAGGGGGCCACGGCGGGCAAGGACGGCGTCTCCGCCACCCGCGTGCACATGTCGAACGTGATGAACACGCCACTGGAGGTCGTGGAGAGCGAGTACCCGCTGATGATCGAAGAGCTGGCCCTGCGCCCGGGCTCGGGCGGCGACGGTTGCCACCGCGGCGGCCTGGGCTTCCGGCGCGCCTATCGCGTGCTGGGATCCGACGTGACGCTGACGACCATGATCGAGCGCCGGATCGTGCCGCCGTACGGCCTCTTCGGCGGCAAGGAGGCGGCGCCCTTCAGGATCACCCTCAATCCGGGCACCCCGCGCGAGCGGGACGTCAAGGGCAAGGAGACGCTCAAGCTCGCCCAGGGGGATCTGGTTCTGCTCGAGACGTGCGGCGGCGGCGGCTACGGGAATCCCGCCGATCGCCCGATCGCTGCGCGCGAGGCCGACCGCCGGGAGGGCTACGTCGCATGAGGCTCGAGAATCGCGTCGCCCTCATCACCGGCGCCGCCAAGGGCATGGGCCGGGACATCTGCCTGACCCTGGCGCGCGAAGGAGCGGACCTGGCGCTGGCCGCGCGCGATGTCCCGCCCCTCGAGAAGCTCAAGGATGAGATCGAGGCGCAGGGGCGCCGAGCGCTCGTGGTTCCCACGGACGTGACGGACGAGGCGGCCGTCGAGCGTATGGTGGCGAAGACGCTGGAGGCCTACGGGCGCATCGACATCCTCGTCAACGCCGCCGGCGTCACCGGCCCCATCGAGACGCCCGTGCAGGAGATCAAGGTCGACGACTTCCGCTTCGTCCTCGAGGCCAACATCCTCGGCACCTTCCTGCCCACCAAGCACGTCCTCCCGGGAATGATCGCGCGGAAGTACGGCAAGGTGGTCAACATCAGCGGCACCTCGGGGCTGCGGGGCTACAAGTACCGCGCGGCGTACTCCTCCTCCAAGTGGGCTCTGCGAGGGTTCACGCGCACGGTCGCCCTGGAAGTGGGGCCGCACAACATCAACGTCAACGCCCTCCATCCGGGCATCGTGGCGGGCGATCGCATGGACAAGCTCTGCCGGGAGAAAGGGAAGAAGCGCGGCTGGACGCCCGAGCAGGTGCACCAGGAGTACGTCAACGAGATGGCGCTCCGCCGCGTCACCACCTCGCAGGACATCGCCAACGCGGTGCTCTATCTCGCCTCGGACGACTCGAAGAACATGACCGGCCAGTCGGTGACGGTGGACGGCGGCTGGGACGTCTGATGCGTTCGGCTCTCGACCGCGGAGGAGAGCATAGCGGCCTTGTTCTGCATCCCTCTCCCCCACTGGGGGAGAGGGATGCAGTTCGAGCCGAGACGCTGCCATGGGCGGCGAGGTGTGGCCCGAGTAGGTGAGGGGGCCAGTTCTCTCTCCTGCGAGATATCGAATGGCGTGGCGCGGCGGAATGCACACCCCTCACCCTGGCCCTCTCCCCTCGAGGGGAGAGGGAACTTAGATGGCCTATCGCGTGATCGGGGGGTCCCAGCCCAGGGCGGACGCCTGGGAGAAAGTGCGGGGCCGTCCCATCTATGCCGGCGACCTCGCGGTGGCCGGCATGCTCCACGCCAGGATCGTCCGCAGCCCGTATGCCTCGGCGCGCATCGTCAGGATCGACACGAGCGAGGCCCGAGCGCTGCCGGGAGTGGTCGCCGTGCTCACCCACGCCGACGTGCCGCAGAACGCGCTCCGGATGGAATTGCCCGGGCGCATGGCCGAGGCGACGGCGGGCGCCGTGCTCGCAACCCAGCCCGTGCTCGCCGAGGATCGGGTGCGCTTCCAGGGCGAGCCCGTGGCGGCCATCGCCGCGGAGACTCCGGAGATCGCCGCGGAGGCTGCGGAGCGCGTGCGCGTGGAGTACGAGCCGCTGCCGGGCGTCTACGATCCGGCGGAGGCGCTCAGACCCGGCGCGCCCCATGTCCACGAGGGCGGCAACCTTCTCCGCGCCTGGCATATCCGCAAGGGCGATGCCACGGAGGCCTTCGCGCGCGCGGACGTCGTGGTGGAGAAGACCTACCGGACCCCGTTCGTGGATCACGTGTACCTCGAGACGGAGACGGGCATCGGCTGGATCGACGCCGAGGGCACCCTGGTCCTCCGCGTCAGCACCCAGGTGCTCGAGCATTTCCGCGACGTGGCCGAGGTGCTGCGGCTGCCCCATGGGCGCGTGCGGCTCGAGGGCGCCTATCTGGGCGGCGGCTTCGGCGGCAAGGAGGACGTGACCGTCGAGTGCCTCCTCGGCCTGCTCGTGTGGAAGACGCGCCGGCCCGTGCAGCTGGTGTTCTCCAGGGAAGAGAGCTTCATCGGCCACGGCAAGCGTCATCCGTATGTCCTGCGCTACCGGTCCGGCGCCACCCGGACGGGTGAGCTGGTGGCCATGGAGGTGGAGCTCGTGTCGGACTCGGGAGCGTATGCCGCCCTCTCGCCCTGGGTGCTCCTGTACAGTCTCGTGACGGCGACGGGGCCGTACCGCGTCCCGCACGTCACCGTGGACGCGTTCACCGTCTACACGAACAATCCCGTGGCGAGCGCCTACCGCACCTTCGGCTCCATCCAGACGTGCATCGGCTACGAGGGACAGATGGACGCTCTGGCCGCCGCGCTGTCCATGGATCCGCTCGACCTCCGCGAGAGGAACTTCCTGAGGAAGGGCGACAGCATCGCCACGGGGCAGGTGCTCGAGAGCGAGCCCATGCTGGGGGAGACCATGCGCCGTGCCTGGCAGGCGCTGGGCCCGGTCCGCCCCGGCGGCGGGCCGGTGCGCGTGGCGCGGGGACTCGCCGCATCCTTCACGCCGTATGGCCGCATGTGCTGGACGCGGGACTCCGCCTCCGCCTGGGTGGGCATGGAGCTCGATGGCACCGCGGTCGTCCGCTGCGCCGCCCCCGACGTGGGCGGGGGACAGACCTCCTCTCTCTGCTCGATCACCGCGGAGGTTCTCGGCGTGCCCGTGGAGCAGGTGACCGCGGTGGGGCGCGACAGCCACTTCACGCCGCGCGCCGGCACCACGACGGCCACGCGCCAGCTCTTCATGTCGGGCAACGCGGTCCTCAAGGCCGCGCGCGAGGTGCGCCGGCATCTGGTGGATCAGGCCGCGGAGATGCTGGAGGCCGCCCCCGAGGATATCGAGCTCGTGGAGGGGCGGGCCCTCGTCCGGGGCGCGCCGGATCGCGCCATCGATTTCTCCGCCCTCGTGAGGGCGGCCACGGCGGCCGGGCGACCTGTCCAGGCCCTCGACAAGTACGATGCGCCCTCGGCGCCGACCATCGATCCCGCCACCGGGCAGGGCAAGCCCTTCAACGATTACACTTTCGGCACCCAGGCCGTCGAGGTCGAGGTGGACGAGGAGACGGGGCAGACCCGCGTGACGAAGCTCGCGGCTTGCTATGACGTGGGCCAGGCCATCAACCGCCAGAGCGCCGAGGGCCAGATCGAGGGCGGGGCCGTGCAGGGCCTGGGCCACGCGCTCCTCGAGGAAGTGGTGCTCGAGGACGGCGTGTCCAAGAACCCGCACCTGCTCGACTACAAGATCCCGACCACGCTCGACGCGCCCGAGATCATCACGATCCTGCTCGAATCGGGCCAGGGCCTGGGGCCCTTCGGGGCCAAGGGCATCGGCGAGCCCGCCATGACCCCGACGCCGGCCGCCGTGATGAACGCGGTGTCCCGCGCCGCCCGCTCCCCGCTCACCCAGTTCCCGATGACCGCCGAGCGCGTCCTCGCCGCCCTCAAGAGCTCCTCCTCGAGGGCAGGGTGAAGGGCGCATAGGCCACCCATGCGCCTGGACTTCACGCTGAACAATCGGCCGTACCGCCTGGAGGCGCCCGACCACTGGACGGTGCTCGACCTCCTCCGCGACGGCCTCGCGCTCACCGCGACGAAATATGGCTGCGGCGAGGGCGTGTGCGGCACGTGCACCGTGCTCCTCGACGATGAGCCGGTCCGCGCCTGCCTCGTGCTCGCGGCCCGGCTCCGCGGGCGGACTCTTCTCACCGCGGAAGGCCTGGAGTCGAACGGCGCGCCCGATCATCTCCAGAGCGCCTTCGCCCGCGCGGGCGCGGCCCAGTGCGGCTTCTGCACGCCGGGCATGCTGCTCTCGGCTCGCGCGCTCCTGGCCGCGAATCCGGCGCCCACCGAGCACGACGTGCGCGAGGCGCTGGCGGGCAATCTCTGCCGCTGCACGGGCTACACGAAGATCGTCGAAGCGGTGCTCGCCGCGGCAGGCCCCCGCTGATGCGCCTGCGCCCCTTCGCGCTCGTCGAGCCGGAGACCGTTCCCGAGGCCGTCGAGATCCTGGCCCGCCTGGATGGGGAGGCCCGGGTCATCGCGGGGGGCACCGCCCTCGTTCCCACCATGCGCCTGGGCCTCGTCACGCCCGATCGACTCGTCTCCCTGCATCGGATCGCCGGGCTCTCGGAGGTCCGCGTCGACAAGGGCATGCTCGAGATCGGCGCCATGACGAGCCTGTCGGCCCTCGTGCGCGACGGTATCGTCCGCGACGGCTGGCCCCTTCTCGCTCACGCGGCGTCCCGCGTGGCCACGCCCTCCATCCGCAGCAGCGCCACCCTTGGCGGCAATCTCTGCTATGCGGAGGCGGCCTCCGATCCCGCGCCGGCGCTTCTCTGTCTCGAGGCCCAGGTGCGCGTGGCGGATTCGGTCGGGGAGCGCGTGGTGCCGATCGGCGAGTTCTTCACCGGCTTCTACGAGACGGCGGTCGCCGCGGGAGAGATCCTGACGGCGGTGCGCGTGCCGCCCATGCCGGAAGGAGCCCGCGCGGGCTACGTCAAGTTCTGCCCGCGCTCGGCCGAGGACAAGCCGCTCATCGGCGTGGCCGCCCTCGTGACGCTCGACGGCGCCGGGCGAGTGAGCGACATCCGGCTCGCCCTCGCCGGCGCCGCGCCGACGCCGATCCGCGCGCGGCGCGCCGAAGCGGCGCTTCGGGGCGAGACGCTGACCGACGCCGCGGTTCGCGCCACCGCGGACGCCGCCGCCATCGAGGCTGATCCGCTCTCCGACCTCATGGGCTCGGCCGACTACCGCCGCGAGATGATCCGCGTGTGGGTCCGCCGCCTGCTTCTCTCGCTCCGCTAGTTGGTTCCGCGTTCTCGACTTCGGTATACTCCGGCGCGTGCTTCCCACCCCTCCGCTTCCCGCGCCATTCGAGGCCCTCTTCGCAGAGCTGGAGGAGATAGATTCCTCAGGGGCCAGCCGCACCTTCCATCAGTGCTTCGGGTGCGGCCCTCACCATGACATCGGGCTCCGCGTTCGCACCTTCAAGTCCGACGACGGTGTGCTCTCGCCCATCGTGATCCCGAAGCGCTTCGAAGGGCCGCCGAATGGCGCGCACGGCGGAATTGTCGCCGCGTATCTCGATGAGGTCCTCGCGGGAGCCGCCGTGAGTCACACGGGGCGGATCCATCTGACGGGAGAGCTCAGCATTCGGTACGTCAAGCTCACGCCCATCGAGCGTCCGCTCCTGGGTCGAGGCCGTGTCGTGAAGCGAGCGGAGAAGTATGTGGACCTCGAAGGCACGCTCGAGGATCTGGAGACCGGCGAGGTCGTGGCGAGGGGTACCGGGCGCTTCTTCGCGCTTCCGGGCGCCCAATAGTCGCCGCGGACGACTCCTGATGCCCGGTAGTGTCTCAGTTTGAAATCTGCGGCAACGCGAAAAGCCAGTCACTCGATGACCTGATCCGCGCGTTGCAGTAACGACGGCGGGATCGTCAGGCCGAGCGCCTTGGCGGTCTTGAGATTGATCACCAGCTCGAACTTGGTCGGCTGCTCCACGGGCAGGTCGGCGGGCTTGGCGCCCTTCAGGATCTTGTCCACGTACGCGGCGCTGCGCCGGTAGAGATCGAGAAAGCTCGGCCCGTAAGACATGAGACCCCCGGCCTCCACACTCTCCCTGACGCCGTATGCTGCCGGCAGGCGGCTCCTTGCTGCGAGGTCTGCGAGCCGTGTTCGGTGGCTGTTGAATATCGCATCTGACAGTACGAGGAGTGCTCCCACGCGCTCTGTGGCCATCGCCGCGAATGCGCCGTCGAACTCGTTCGGACCTCGAGCCTCCAGGAGTTGAAGCTGCACTCCCAACGACCGGGCCGCGACGTTCACTTCTCTTATCGCGAGCTGGTGGTACGCATTGGCCGGGTTCGAGAGGATGGCCACACGGCGGATCTTGGGGACGGTCTCCTTGAGCAGCTCCAGTTGTTTGGCGACGATTTCCAGGCCGGCGCTGCCGGACACCCCTGTGACGTTCCCGCCCGGGCGCGCGAGGCTCGCGATGAGCCCGGTGCCAACAGAATCGCGAACGGCAATCATGACGATGGGGATCGTCTCGGTGGCGTTCTTGGCTGCCGTCACTCCTTGCGTCCCCCCCGATACGATGAGGTCCACCTTGAGCCGGACCAGCTCGGCCGCCAAGTCGGGCAGCCGGTCGACCCGACCCTCCGCATATCGATAGTCGATGACAATATTCTGGCCCTCAACCCACCCGAGCTCGCGCAGCCCTTGCCGGAACGCGTCGAGCAGGGGCGGCCTATCGGAAGGGGACGTCACGCTAAGAAAACCTATCCGAGGCACCCTTCCCGGTTGCTGCGCCTCGACGGCGAGCGGCGCGGCGAGGAGGCCCACGCTCACGGTTCGGAGGAACTGGCGCCGGGTCGTCATGGGGGCCTGATCATAGCAGGGGTCGGAACGGATACACCCCGTGATGCCCGCCCCGCTTGACGGGTGGCCCGCTTCTGGGACAATAGCCGCTACTCAAAGGGGTGACGATGCCATGCTCGTCCACCTTTCTCGATGGCCGATGATCAGCCCCGCGGAGCGCTCACCATGAGGGCGAGCGCTCGTCCCGTCGCGCAGGGGGCCCATCTGGTGGGCAGCGTACCCCTCGCGAGCGCGGAGGTCGTCTTTCAGACGGTGGGCGCCGAGATCGGGGATCGCCTGCGCCGCATCCCCGACGGCGAGACCGGCCCGCGCTCGGACTGGATCGTCTGGCAGCTCCCTGTCTTCACCTCCCAGCCGCAGCTCGAGGTGGTTCCTCCAGGCCCCGACAGCTGGCGGCCGCTGCCGCGAGTCCGTCTCGGCGAGGGCGTCCGGGCCGACAGTGTGGTTTTCGAGGCCCTGGGGTACGCGGAAGCAGCGATCGCGTCGTATCGCGTCTTCGCACGGCTGAAGCGTGACGGGCTCGTGCCGGTGGCCTGTCGCTTCCAGGTCTGCCTGCCCACGCCGCTGGCTCCGATCAGCGCCTTCGTGGTTCCCGAGCATCAGGGTGTCCTCGAGCGCGGTTACGAGGAGCGGCTGCTCGCCGAGCTGCAGGCGATCCTCCGGGAGGTACCCCACGACCAGGTCTCCGTGCAGTGGGACACCAACTTCGAGTTCGGAATGCTCGAGGGCGTCTTTCCGGTCTGGTTCGAGGACGTCAAGGGCGGCATTCTCGAGCGCCTGCTGCGGCTCTCCCGGCAGGTGCCCTCGGACGTCGAGCTGGGATATCACTTCTGCTACGGCGACGTCCAGCACCGGCACTTCAAGGAGCCCGCCGATGCCGGCAAGCTGGTGGAGGTCGCCAATGCGCTGGCGGCGAGCCTCGGGCGGCCGCTGAACTGGATCCACATGCCGGTGCCCCGTGGCCGGACCGACGAGGCGTACTACGCGCCGCTGAGGGAGCTGCGTCTGCGGCCCGAGACCGAGCTGCACCTCGGCCTGGTCCACCACACGGACGGGGTCGAGGGAACGGCACGCCGCATGGAGGTGGCCGCGCGTTTCGCCTCCGGCTTCGGTATCGCCACGGAGTGCGGCTGGGGCCGGCGCGCGCCGGCGAGCCTTCCGGATCTGCTCCGTATCCATCGAGAGCTGAGCGCGCCCGTCCAGCCCTCGGGCCGGCCGCGCGGGCGCTTCGCGTGGCCGGCCGGGTTCGCGCGCATTCCCGACGAGGACTGGACGCGGCAGCCGGTGGATGTCTTTGGCCTTCGGTACGACACGGTCGAGAACCACGGCTGGTACCGGAACCTCGACCCGACCGTGGAGGACCTCGCCCGGCATCTGGAGGAAGGCCAGCTCCTCATCGACTACTCGGGGGGAACGGGAATTCTTCTCGACCGATTGCAGCTGCGGATCTTCGACCGCCGCGTGGGCATGCTCATCGTGGATAGCTCGCCCAAGTTTCTTCGGGTGGCCCTGGACAAGTTCGGCGGAGACGAGCGGGTGGGCCTGCGGCTCCTGCGCTGGCGCAAGGAAGAGAAGCGGCTGGACTTCCTCGACGAGGCGATAGGCCATGAGCTCACGGCGCGCGGAGCCGACGCCATCACCTCGACCAATGCCATCCATCTCTACATGGACTTGCCCGAGACGATCGCCTCGTGGGCTCGAGTGATTCGGCCGGGCGGGCGCGTCTTCGTGCAGTCGGGCAATATCCGCAATCCCCAGGCCCGGCCGAGCGAGTGGATCCTGGACGAGACGGTCTGGGCCATCCACGAGGTGGCCATGGGTCTCGTCCGTAACGATCCTCGCTATGCCGCCTACCGGCCCCTCCTCGACGACGAGGCGCGGATGCAGGCGCACGTCGCGTATCGGGACCGCGTCTTCCTGCCGGTGCGCCCCCTCGACTACTACGTGGGCTGCCTCGAGGGAGCCGGGTTCACCGTGGAGGCGGTGACCGCTCGCACCATCGAGACCAGCGTGGAGGATTGGTTCGAGTTCTTGACGGCCTATCACGAGGCGGTGCTGGGCTGGCTCGGAGGCTCGGCGAAGGTGGATGGCACGCCGGCGACCACGGAAGCCGAGCGCGATCGCTTGGCCCTGATCCGGCACGCGATGGACACGCTCCTGGGCGGCCGCAAGTCCTTCCGATGCTGCTGGACCTACATCAACGGCGTGAGGCCGTGATTCTCGGCTCTGCCCGCTGAAGCTCCGCGAAGGAGCGTCCCCCGTTCGCCATGAGCGACCCGGCTCCCCTCGCTGAAGCGCGCGAGCTCATCCGGGCCGGCCGTTTCGATGCGGCGGTGGAGCGTCTCGTCGCCGTCTTGCCGGACCTGCCCGTCGAGTACCACCGGCAGGCCTGCGCCTACGCGGGGCTCGCCCACTACTTCGCCGAGCGCTGGACCGAGTCGCTCGGCTATTTCCAGTCGGCGGCCAGGGGGAGCGAGGTGCCCGAGGACTGGTTCAATTTCGCCATGGCCCAGGTCAAGAGTGGAGATATCGAAGGCGCGCACGCGAGCTGGCAGCGCACCTTCGATCTCAGCTATGCGCACCCGGGCGCTCCCGAGACCTCGACCTTCTTCCAGAAGAAGCTCCTGTTCGCCCAGGCCCTGCGAGACGCAGGCGCCTGCGCCCCGCGCGGACTCGACCTCGTGGAGCGCCAGCTTCTTCCTTTCTTCACCAACTACCACGTCACCGACGCGAGCTTCTGGGGTCTTCGCGGCGTGCCCGCGCTCGAGGAGGTCCTGGCCACCACGCTCGACTACTATCGGGCGCTGGGAAAGACGCCGGACGAATGGCGGGCTCTCCTCGACCGCGTGGCCGCCAAGATCGACGACGACGGCAAAGCGTACTGCGAGGAGATGAAGCGCCGCTGGCCATCGGACTCCCCCTAGAAGCTGAGGAAGCAGGCGAAGAGCACCTCGGTGATCTTGCTCGCCTTCGAGCAATAGTGCTGGGCGACCCCGCCGAAGATCCCGGCCATGGCGAGAACGATCGAGAAGGAAATCCACGTGCTCCGGAGCAGGCTTCCCGTCCAGCCGAAGCCGACCACGCGTCTTGCCGCCCCTCGCAGCGAGGTGGCGAGGGCGACCTGGAACGCGGCCTCGCCCAGAATGTGCGGGGCCTGGTAGATGAGATAGGCCCCGGATCCCGTGACGGCGAGGAGGAGCAGAGCGAAGGCGACGAGGACGAGCCAGCCGTCATCGAGATCCAGGCCCCAGCCGCTGTCCGAGCCCGAGCTCCATGACCCTCCGCTCGAGGCTCCGCCTCCGCTGGCCTCCGGCGCATCGAAGCTGCCACTGGCTCCGCCGCCGCCGAAGCTTCCGCCGCCCGGCCTGAATCCCGGCCCGCTCGAGGATGACCAGTCGGGAGCGCCGCCCCCGAGATTCCCCAGGTCACCGAATCCGGCGCCGGGCACGGACCGGCCGCTCCCCGCGATGGACACGTACAGGAGCCACAGTCTGATGAGCGCGAAGAAGATCAGGTAGGAGCCCGTCACCGCCAGGAGGTAGCGCCAGGGCATGGATCGCAGCCCGAGGTGCAGGAGCAGCGCGCTGCACACCACGCCCGAGAGCATCACGCAGACGAGGATGGCCGCCATGTGCCAGCGCACGAAGAAGCGCTGGGTGATCCGGTGGGTGATGGTCTGGCGGAGGTCGCCGGGCTCGCGCTTGATCATGGAGCCCGAGCGCCCCACCAGAGCACGGCCGTCTGAATGGGAATCACCGAAGCCAAGGCGAGCGCGAAGCCGACCCACTTGCCGAGCGCGACGAGGCCAAGCGTCGTCACCAGGCAGAACACGGCGAAGCTCCACATCCCGGGAAAGAATCCGCGCAGGAACCGGATCGTGGTGTGCGGGCCCTGCTGGACGTGTGTGAAGGCCATCAGGATGGCGAGCGCGACGGGGAAGGGCGTGAGGGCGCCGCTCAGGGTGGGGCCGAGGCTCGGCGCGAGGCCCGTCGTGGTCAGCACGAGGGCAACGGCGGAGATCACGCGCACGGGCATGTCCCAGGCGCTCCGCGTGGCCGGCGCGGCACCCTCGCCCGTCTGGGGCAGGAGCGCTCGCGCGAGGATGAAGCTCGCGAGCGCGGCGCTGAAGGCGGCCAGGGGCGTCCAGGGTATGCGGTGCAGCGCCAGGACGAGAAGAACGAAGCTTCCCCAGCTCGCGGCCAGGCTCGCCCACCACGGAGCGCGCAGGGAGGCCCACGCATAGGCGAGACCGGAAGCGGCGACGGCGATCAGGCTCACGAGGGTGGCGCGGGCCGCCTCCGCGGCGAAGCCCTCGCCCTGCTCCTGGGCCAGGAAGAAGAGCACCGGACCGGCCACGAGGGGAAAGCTGGCGAGGACGCCCCCCACGCGTGGCCCCCAGCGTCGCCCCGCCAGCGTGACCGAGATGATGAGCGCGGGGACGACGATGATCTTCAGGAGGAGGAGCACGCGGCGGGAGCCTCAGAAGAAGAGAAAGGTGACGGCCGCGAAGAGGGGAAGCAAGACGACCCCGCTGTAGAGCATGTAGCCGAAGAAGCTCGGCATCTTGATCCCCGCCTCCTCGGCGATCGACCTGACCATGAAGTTGGGCGCATTGCCGACATAGGTGTTGGCGCCCATGGCGACGGCGCCCACGCTGACGGCGGCGAGGATGGCCCGCGGCACCCCGACCACGTCGGCCGGGAGCCCCAGGCTCTGCCCGAGGGCCAGGAAGGCGAGATAGGTCGGCGCGTTGTCGAGGAACGACGACAGCGCGCCGGTCGCCCAGAAGAACTGCCAGGGCTGACGCACGCCCAGCTCGTGTCCTCGCGCGCGCAGCAGCTCGAGGGCGGGGATCATGGTCAGGAAGATGCCGAAGAAGAGCACGGCGACCTCGACGATGGGATAGGTCGTGAAGCCGTTGGCCCGACGGATGTCGCGCGGCGTCCACCGGAGCGAGATCGCCATCAGGACGAGCATGACCACCTCGCGCGCGGGCTCTCGCAGGAAGACCACGGCGAGGACGACGCCGACCAGCCAGAGGGCGTTGAGGCCGCCGCGCACACGCAGGGGCACGACTCGGGCTCGATCGCGACGAATTGCCTCGGGGCGCTCCCGGGCGTACTGCCTCGAGTCCCAGACGAAGTACAGGAGCAGGAGCGTCGCAACCATCAGCAGCCAGGGGAGCCACAACCGGAAGGTCCACGTGAAGGGGACGCCCTGGAGGTACCCCAGGAAAAGAGGAGGGTCGCCGAGCGGCGTCAGCATGCCGCCGATGTTCGAGACGATGAAGATGAAGAAGATCACGGTGTGCTTGACGCGTGCCCGCTCCCGGTTCGTCTGGAGCAGCGGCCGGATCAGGAGCATGGACGCGCCCGTGGTCCCGACCACTGAAGCGAGCACGGCGCCCACGGCGAGGAAGCCCGTGTTGGTCAGGGGCGTGGCGACCAGGTCGCCCTGGAGGAGCACGCCGCCCGAAATGACGTAGAGGGCGGCGAGGAGAACGATGAACGAGACATACTCCTCGCCCATTCCCACCAGGGCGGCAGGCCTGCGCATCACGTAGAGCGCGAGAACGGGCAGACCCAGGACGCAGGCGACCAGGAGCTTGTTGCGATTGCGCTCCCACCAGTGCGGTATCCAGAGGGGAAGGACTGCGATCGTGAGGAGCATGAAGACGAACGGCAGCACTGTGTAGAGAGGCAGGGCGCTCTGGGGGCTCAAGGGCTCTCCGGGGTCGGCGGAGCCGCGTCCACGCGCCGGGTCGCTCAGGCGCCCGGAGCTGAGCGACCGCGCCCCATGGGCTTCACGACTGGGGCTGGGCCCTCGCGCCGTCCGCGGCTCCCGCGCGCAGGTAGTCCCACATTCGCGCGGCGAGCGTCGCCGAGAGCTCGATGTCCTCTTCGAGCAGATATCCGCGCGCGCAGAGCTCACGCCCTGCCTGTCGCACCTGCTCGAGGTAGGTCTCCCGCGAGGGATAGCGCTCCTCGATGGAGAGCCGCGGATCGCCCGAGGCCTCGCGCTCCGCGCGTGTCCGCGGGAAGAACAGGGTGGAGCCGACGAAGACGAGCAGCTGTTCCTCGCCGCCGATCTCCGGGTGGCGGGGATTCCAGCCCGTGTGTGTGGCCAGCGGCACCGTGAGCTCGGGCACCGCGACACCGCCGATCTCGTTGCCATCGGCGTCCACCGCGGACACCCGCGAGCCATACGGGCGACCGCGGCGCGGTGGAATGGTGGGCGTCTCCCGAAGCTCCCCGGAGGCCCCGAAGTCCAGCCGCAGCGGCCGCGGATGGTGGCGCGGGTAGTGCGCGTTGGGGATGGCGTCGAAGACCTTGGCCAGGTCTTCGGGAGCGACCGCGCTGCCGTCGCTCAGGCGCGGATGGATGCTCGGGGGCGGCTCCACGCCGTCGGTCACCCAGCGGTCGAGGCTGACCAGGCACACGCGCAGGAGCCGGGAATAGTCGACGACGCCACGCAGGTTCTGGGAGTGGTCGATGGCGCCGGTCGGATCGGCGGCGCCGATCTGCCAGTTCGTGGGCGGCCACGCGCCGAGGCTGTGCTCGGTGCCCGCGTAGTGATAGATGCGCGTGTTCGGGCCGTGCGCGACGTCGCTCATGCCGTCAGCGCTCGTGTGGATCAGCGAGGCGTCGCCGCGGTGGTATTCGGCGGAGGTGTTCGTGTACATGATCTTGAGCGGGCTCCGCCGCGCGTCGAGCCGGCGATGCAGGGCGTCCGTCTGGCCCGTCTCCGGATCCTTCTGAGGCACATCCGTGAAGGGAAAGAGGTGCGCCATCATCTGCGGGCGGTCCTTCGAGTTCTGGCCGAAGCGCTGGTTGAACTCGCCCCGCAGACCGCCCGGCACATTGGCGATGATGCCGTCCAGCGCCTCGCGGCCCTGCTCGTCGAGGTTGAGGTCGTAGTAGACGTAGGTGCGGAGGAGCCGCCCCGTCTGTGATCGGCCATAGCCGTAGACGTGGCGGAGGCGACCGGGCGCCGGATGGCCGTCGCCGGTCGTGCCGTGCTTGATCCACGAGGCCGCCTCGCGGAGGGCGGCGGGACCGAGTCCCATGACGGGCGCCCCGAGCGCGGTGTAGGCGATCCGGTAGAGCCGGCCTTTCGCGAATCCGCCGTCGAGGGTGACGTGACCGGCATCAGGCGCGAAGCGCCAGCGCTCGCGCGCAATGACCACCGGCTCGGCGTCCGGCTGGTCCTGCACGGTGAGCTGCGCGTCACGCTCCTCGATGTCGGCGGCGGGATAGGGCCGGTGTCCACGATCGGACAGGAGCAGCGACGCCGCGGGCACGTGAGTCTGGAGCTGCGTGTACACGCGCCCCTTGATGGGCCGGCCGCCGGCGTCGAGCGCGTCCGGCCCGTGGAGGCGCAGCAGGCCGGGCAGATCGGGGAGGTCGCCCTGCCAGGCGCAGGAGAGGACGACGAAGCCGCGTCGCATGAGGAAGCCGTCGCCCGTGTCGATGGGCGGATTCGGATCCGCGCCCGGCGCGAAGGCCGGCCGTGTGGCGCGGTTGAAGTTCGGCACGGCGATGGTATTGCCCCGGTTGACCACGTCGAGGAGCACGCCGCCGCGGCATCGCGAGCGATCCACGGGCACCAGCAGCGAGACCTCGGACGAGAACGCCACCCGTCCCGCTTCGTCCCGGGGGGCCAGCTCCACGTCGGTGATGCGGGTGTTGGACGGGTGCAGGGGATCGAGGGTGAAGTGCAGCCGCCCCTTGAGCTCCTCGTAGGCTCCCGTGTCGCCGAACGCGGCGCCGCCGGCCAGGGGCCGCCGGAGTGTGATCTCGAAGCGTGTCACCGGCATCCCGCTCTCTCCTTGTCCTCGGGGGTGGTGGTCATGGCCATGCCATACTTGGTCAGGGTCGCAATCTTACCTCGCGGTCCGCTCCAAGAGCGACCGGGTTGCCGGGGAGGGCGGTTGCTGAGATTTCGCGCTGCGATTGCGCTGGCGCTTCTGGCGGGCGGATGCGCCTCGGCCGGGCCATCCTGCCCCGCGGCGAAGTCCGGCTGGTTCTCCGGCTGGGGCAGCGGCGGCAGCAATGCCTTCATGTTCGGCCTTCGCCGCCCGTGGGGCTGCGAGGACCGCGCGGCTGCTCCCGCGCGACCGCCCGCACCCCCCGCCGCGCTTCCCACGACAGAGCCGACCTCGGAAGCGCCGCCGTCCCCGCCGGGCCCGAGTCTCCCTCGCTGACGTCGGCTTCGTGGCCCGGGGCGCGTGGTAGACCTCGCGGAAGTCGGGGGCTATACTCGGGCCGGTTTCAGGAAGAGGGAAGCGCTGATCTTCTTTCCGCCCCCGAGCAAAGGAGCTGACCATGGCCGTGTCCGTCGGATTCATCGGTGTCGGCAACATGGGCAATCCCATGGCGTCCAACATCCTCAAGAACGGCTTCAAGATGAAGGTCTTCGACAAGGTTCCGAAGGCGATGGAGAACCTCGTCCAGGCCGGCGCTCAGCGGGCGGCCTCCGCGCGCGAGGTGGTCGAGGGCTCCGAGATCGTGCTCACGTGTCTGCCCGCCTCGCCTGACGTCGAGGCGCTCTACCTCGACGCGGGCGGCCTCGTGGAGTGCGCCAAGCCCGGGACCATCCTGATCGACCTGAGCAGCGTGCTGCCCTCCACGCCGCGCAAGATCGAGCCGCGCGCCCGCGACCGCGGCGTGCACTTCCTGGAATCGCCGGTGAGCGGTGGCGTCTCCGGCGCGCGCGCGGCCACCCTCGCCGTCATGGTCGGGGGCGACGGAGAAGTCCTCAAGCGCGCCGAGCCCGTCCTGCGCTCCATCGGCCCGAACATCTTCCACGTGGGGCCCGTGGGCGCCGGCAACACCGTCAAGGCGATCAACAACATGATGGCCTGCGTCAACTCGCTGGCCATGATGGAAGGGCTGGTCCTCGGGCTCAAGGCCGGCCTGGATCCCATGATCATCCACGACGTGGTGAAGGCGAGCAGTGGAGGGAGCAAGGCGCTCGACCGCATTCCGCGCGCCATCATCCCGCGCGACTTCGAGCCCGGCTTCAAGGTCTTCCTGATGAACAAGGACCTCGAGACCTTCAACACCATCGCCAAGGAGCTGCACGTGCCCGTGAGCTTCTCGAACGTGGCCCAGCGCTACGAGCAGGCGGCCATGGCCGCCGGACTGGCCGACAAGGACACCACCGTGGTCATGACCATCATCGAGAAGCTTGCCGCGCTCGAGGTGCCGCGCGCCAAGTAGCGCGGTGCCCGTCCTGCCGCTCCTCGCGGAGGCGGCCTCGGCCTGGCTCGCGAGGCCGCCCCTTCTCCTGGGCTATGTCGGCGTCAGCATCCTGGCCGCCTTCGTCGTGCGGGGGTTCAGCGGCTTTGGCTCGTCGATGATCGCCGTCTCCGCCCTCACGCTCGTCCTGCCGCCGGCCCACGTGGTGCCGGCCATGTTCGCCCTCGAGATCGCGGCCTCCGTGGGTCTCCTGCCCTCGGTCTGGCGCGACGTGGACTGGCGCTCGCTGGTGTGGATCGTGGGCGGCTGCACGGTCGCCACCCCGGTCGGGCTCGCCGTGCTCGCCCGCGCGCCGGAGAACCTCATGCGCGCCCTCGTGTCGGCCGTGGTCGTCGTGGTCGCCCTCGTTCTCCTGAAAGGATTCGTCCTTCGCGCCACGCCCGGTCCCGCGGCCACCTTCGCCGCGGGATGCCTCTCCGGGCTTCTCAACGGATCGACCGGCCTCGCCGGTCCGCCCGCGGTGATCTTCTATTTCTCGTCGGCGGGTGCCGCCGCGAGAGGCCGCGCGTCTCTGATCGCGTTCTTCGTGGCCACCGATGTCTTTGCGCTGCTCCTCGCCAGGGCGAGCGGCTTGCTGGACGCGCAGGCCGCGGTGCTCGCGCTCTACGCGCTTCCCTTCGTCGCCCTCGGGATCTGGCTGGGGCACCGGCGCTTCATCGCCACCGAGCCGGAGACGTTTCGTCGGGTCGTGCTCTGGATCCTCGCCGGTCTCGGAGTCGCCGGCCTCGTCCTGGCCGCGGTGAGGTACAGCGCAGCCCCCTAGCCTGCGGTATGCTCGGGCGGCGTAGCCCATGCGGGACACCTGAGAGGACGGCCCATGGCCCGCCGCAAGATTCTCGTCGCGATGATGATGCACGAGACCAATACGTTTTCGCCCGTCCCCACGCCCTTGGCCTCGTTCCGCCCCCTCTCCGGTCCCGCGGCCGTCCAGGAGTTCCAGGACACCAATACCCAGCTGGGCGGCTTCCTGCACGTGGCCAAGGAGACGGGCGCAGAGATCGTGGTACCCCTCGCGGCCGGCGCGCATCCGTCGGGCTACGTGGAGAGGGCGGCCTACGAGGACATGTGCGAGGCCATCGTGGGCGGGATCAGGAACGGCTGCGACGCGGCCTTCCTGGCGCTGCACGGCGCCATGGTCGCCGAGCACGTCGACGACGGCGAGGGCGAGCTCCTCCGCCGCATTCGCGCGGTGGCGCCCCACCTGCCCCTCGCCGTCGGGCTCGATTTCCACGCCCACATGACGGCGCCCATGGTCGACCACGCCACCGTCCTCGCCGGCTATCGGACCTATCCACACATCGACATGGGCGAGACGGCCCAGCGGGCGGCCCGGACGCTCGTGCGGGCGATGAACGGCGAGGTCGAGCCCGTCATGGTCTGGGGATGGCTGCCCATGATGACGAGCACGCTCGTGCACGCCCCGTCTCGCCAGCCCATGAAGGATGTCATGGACATGGCCATCGGCGCGGAGTCCTCGGGCGCCGTCCTGAACGCCTCCGTGTTCGGCGGCTTTCCGCACGCCGATATCCCGCATCTCTCCTGCTCGGCGGTGATCGTGTGCGACCGACGCGGCGATCCCGGCAAGGTCCTCCTCGACCAGCTCCTGGGTCTGGCCTGGGAGCGGCGCGACTCCTTCCTCTACCGGGGCGAGCCGCTGTCGAGCCAGATCGCCCACGCGCGGTCGCTGGGGGAAGGGCCCATCCTCCTCGTGGACCACGGCGACAACACCGCCTCGGGCGGGACGCAGGACGTGATGAGCGTGATCGAGGAGGTGACGCGCCAAGGGCTCGAGGACGTGGTGGCGGGACCGATCTGCGATCCGCCCAGCATCGCCCGCATTCTCGCCGCGGGGACCGCGGCCAGCGTCACGCTGTCGCTGGGCGGCAAGGTGGACATGCCGCAGGTCAATCTCACGGGCAAGCCCCTCAGTGTCACGGGCAAGGTGGCGCGCATCACCGAGGGCGAGTTCGTGGTCACGGGACCCATGGCCACGGGCACGCGCGTCCGCATGGGCCGGACCGCCGTGCTCGACACCGGGGCCATGGAGATCGTTGTCTCGGAGCGACGCAGCGAGCCCTTCGACCTCGGCGTGTTCACCCACTGCGGCATCGACCCGCGCCGCAAGCGCTACGTCCTCATCAAGTCGCGCCAGCACTTCCGGGCCGGCTTCGAGCCGATCGCGCGGCACATCGTGCTGTGCGACGGCGAGGGCGTCACCAGCTCGGACCTCCAGCGCTTCACCTACCGGAACCGCCGCCGGCCCCTCTATCCGTTCGAGGCCGACGTCCAACCTGCTCCCCGCACCCGAAGTGGAGGGCCACGATGATCCAGTTCAAGAAGCTCACCTACGAGGCGCTCGAGGTCGGCGAGGAGTTCGTCTCCGACGAGCAGCTCGTGCTCCCCGAAGACGTGGAGACGTACGCCTTCGCGGTGGACGATCACCATCCCTGGTTCCTCGAGGACTCGCCCTTCGGCGGCCCCATCGCGCACCCCACCCTGCTCGGGAACCAGGCGCTGCGGATGCGCCACGGCCGCTACATCGTGCACGCGGGACTGCACGCGAAGATGGACTTCGAGTTCCTGGAGCCGATCCGGCCCGGCGTGCGCACGCGCTCGCGCGGCAAGGTCGTGGACAAGTACGAGCGCCGCGGCAAGCCGTACATGGTCACGGAGTTCGTGACCGAAGACGAGAACGGCACGACGCTCGTGCGCGGCCGGTTCACCCAGATGCTCTTTCGCGACTGAGAGGCGACTCCCATGGCGACCATGACCCAGACCCTGCCGTCCCTCGTGAAGGAGATCTCCCAGCGCAAGATCGACGCCTACTCCGTGGTGCGGGCGCGCTCCATCCACACGGATGAGAGCTGGGCCCGGGCCAAGGGATTCCGCGCGCCGCTCGCCCAGGGCATGATGTCCACGGCCTACGTCTCGGAGATGATGACGCGCTTCCTCGGCGCCGGCTTCGTCAAGGGCGGCACCATCTCGATGGCCTTCGTCAAGCCGGTCTACGCCGGAGACCGGCTCACCGTCCACGGCGTGGTCAAGGACAGGCAGCCGGAGAACGGTGGCACGCGCGTCACCGTGGAGGTCTGGTGCGTGAACCAGGGCGGCCAGACGACCGCCATCGGCACGGCGAGCGGTCTCGAGCCGTGAAGCGCAGCACCGAGCGCATCCTCACCACGCATACGGGCAGCCTGCCGCGGCCTCCCGACCTCACGGCCATGCTGGAGTCGATGGACGCGGGGAGCGCCCTCGACGCCGCCGCCTTCGACGGCCGGGTGCGCCGTGCCGTCGCCGACATCGTCCGCCAGCAGGTGGACGCCGGCGTGGACATCGTGAACGACGGCGAGCAAGGCAAGGTCGGCTACTCGACGTACGTGCGGCATCGCCTCACGGGTTTCGGAGGAACGAGCGCCGCGGCGAGCCGGGCCGACTGGGCCGATTTTCCGGAGGCGGCCGCCCGCGCAGAGCGGCGCTCGGCGGTGTCCCGTCCCGCCTGCGATGGCCCCATCGAGTGGCAGGACCGAGGGGCGGTCCAGAAGGACGTGGCCAACCTGCGCGCGGCCCTCGACAGTGTCCGGCCCACGGAAGCGTTCATGACGGCCGCCTCGCCCGGAGTGATTGCCCACTTTCTCCGCAATGAATACTATCCGAGCCGGGAGGCCTATCTCGCGCGTCTCGTCGACGTCATGAAGGAGGAGTACGACGCCATCCACCGCGCGGGCTTCGTTCTCCAGGTCGACTGCCCGGATCTCGCCATGGGGCGCCACCTCGCCTTCCCGAGCCTCAGCAACGCGGAGTTCGTGAAGATCGCCGAGGCCAACGTGGAGGCGCTCAACCACGCCCTCCGCGACATCCCGCCGGACCGGATGCGGCTACACCTCTGCTGGGGCAACTACGAGGGACCGCACCACCGGGACATCCCGCTGCGGGAGATCATCCACGTCGTCCTCAAGGCGCGGCCCCAGGCCCTCTCGCTGGAAGGCGCCAATCCACGTCACGAGCACGAATGGGTCGTGTTCCAGGAGGTGCGCCTGCCCGAGGAGAAGGTCATCATCCCCGGCGTGCTCGACTCCACCACCAACTTCATCGAGCACCCGGAGCTGGTCGCCCAGCGGCTCGTGCGCTATGCCGAGGTGGTGGGCCGGGAGCGCGTGATCGCCGGCACCGACTGCGGCTTCGCGACCTTCGGGCGCTCGGCGCTCCTGGTCGAGCCCGAGATCGCGTGGGCCAAGTTCAAGTCGATGACGGAAGGGGCCCGCCTCGCTTCCCAGCAGCTCTGGCGCTGACATCTGAACATCCCTCTCCCCTCAGGAGAGAGGGTAGGGTGAGGAGTGGTCTTCGAAAGGAGCTGTCATGAAGATCGGGATCTTCCTGACCAACCAGAACCCGGTGGGGAGCGACATGGTCTCCGCCCTCGAGAACCAGTGCCTCATGACTCGCCTCGCGCGGGATCGCGGCTGGGACGCCGTCGCCACCGGTCAGCACTACCTGAGCGAAGGCATGAGCCAGCTCCAGCTCATTCCCTACCTGGCGCGCCTGGCCGCGGATGCGGGTCACATGACGGGCGTGGCCGGGGTCCTCCTCATCGGGCTGCACAACCCCGTGGAAGTGGCGGAGTGCATGGCCTCGCTCGACGTCATCTGGCAGGGGAACTTCGTCTTCGGCGTGGGGCTGGGCTACCGGGACGTGGAGTTCGACGCCTTCAAGGTGCCACGCGGGCAGCGCGTGCGGCGCTTCGAGCAGTGCCTGGAGGTGGTGAAGCGGCTGTGGACCGAGGACAAGGTGACGGTGGACAACGACGTGTGCACGCTCTCGAACGTCACCCTGACGTGTCGGCCCGTCCAGCATCCGCATCCCCCCATCTGGGTGGCCGCCAACAACGACAACGCCATCCGGCGCGCCGCCCGCATCGGGGACACGTGGTTCGTGAATCCGCACGCGACCATGACCACCATCACGCGCCAGATGGAGCTGTACCGGGCCGAGCTGACGCGGGTGGGCAAGCCGTTCCCGCGGGTCCTTCCGATGATCAAGGAGATCTTCTGCGCCAAGGACACCCGTACCGCGCTGGAGATGGCCGGCCCCTCTCTCGCCAACAAGTACCGCACCTATGCGTCCTGGGGACAGGACAAGGTCATGCCGGGTGGGGAGACGTTCGACCAATCGTTCGAAGCTCTCCTCCGCGACCGGTTCGTGCTGGGAAGTCCCGAGGAATGCTACGAGCAGCTCCGCCCGTGCTGGGAGCAGGCGGGCGCCAACTTTCTCTTCTTCCGCACGTACTGGAGTGGTATGCCGGTCGCTCCCGCCCTGGCCAGCATGCGCATGATCAGCGACGAGCTGCTGCCGGCCTTGCGTCGGGTCACGGCGGGGGACTGAAGCTCAGGGCCGCGCTATCCCCTCGATGTGGGGTCTTTCTCTCTCGTCTTGGTCACGCCGCGGGCGATACCGATACCGACCAGACAGAGGATGCCCACCCCGATCCATTTCGGGGGCACATGGAGCAAGTGAGCGCCGATGGCCAGGCCAATGATCAGGATGCAGTACCCGATGAGGTAAATCCCGAAGGCCACCGACCATTCCTCCTTTGGCGGGCCTCGCACCCGATCAGGCCGCCGACCCTGCGTCAGCATAGCGCATTCGTAGGCGGTACCATGAGCTTATGGCCAGCGTGAAGAAGCGGCTGCCCGGCAACGTGGCGGGCGAGTTCTACGTCGACTCGACCTGCATAGACTGCGATCAGTGCCGCCAGATCGCGCCGGCAACGTTCCGCGCGCGGGGCGAGCACTCGATCGTGTTCCGCCAGCCCGCCACCGCCGAGGAGCTACGGCGGGCCGACAAAGCCATGGTCGCGTGCCCCACCGGCTCCATCGGCGCCCTGGGAAAGCGCGACCTGTCCGAGGCGATCGCCGCATACCCCGAGCGCATCGACGGCAACGTGCATTTCTGCGGCTTCGCCGCGGAGAGCACCTACGGCGGCTCGAGCTATCTCATCGTCCGTCCGCAGGGCAATGTCCTCGTGGACGCGCCGCGGTTCGCCCGCCATCTCGTGCGGCGCATCGAGGAGATGGGGGGCGTGCGTCTCATGTTCCTCACGCACGTCGATGACGTGGGGGACCACGCGAAGTTCCGGCGTCACTTCGGGTGCGATCGCGTGATGCACGGCGACGACGCCCGCTTTCCCATCGAGCGCCGCCTCGAGGGTGAGGAGCCGGCACGCCTCGCCGACGATCTCCTCGTGATCCCGACCCCGGGTCACACGAAGGGCCACCAGGTGCTCCTGTACGCGGGCAGGATGCTCTTCACGGGGGACCATCTCGCCTGGTCTCCGGAGGAGCACAGCCTGACCGCCTACCGTGATGTCTGCTGGTATTCGTGGGCCGAGCAGACCCGGTCGGTGGAGAAGCTGCTCGCCTACCGCTTCGACTGGGTGCTGCCCGGCCACGGGCCCCGGCACCATTGCTCGAGCCGGGAGATGCACCATCATCTCGAGCGCTGCGTGCGGGCGATGAAGGGCGAGCGACAACGATCCGTCGGGAACACCCGATGATCCGCCGAGCCCGGCCGGCCATGCTGCTCGCCGCGCTCGCCGCCCTGGCGTGTGCGCTCGCCCTCGGGCGCATGGCGGCGGGGCAGGGGGAACCGTCGCTCCTCGTGATGGTGTCCGTGGACGGTCTCCGGCCGGACTACATCACCGCGGCGGACGCCCGGGGCGCGAAGGTGCCGCACATGCGCCGCTTCCTGAAGGAAGGCAGCTTCGCCGAAGGTGTCGAGGGCGTCATCCCCACCGTGACTTATCCCAGCCATACCACCCTCGTCACAGGTGTCTCGCCGGCCAAGCACGGAATCTTCGGCAATCTCACCTTCGATCCTCTCCGGGAAAACCAGAGCGGCTGGTACTGGTACGCCGAGGATATCCGCGTGCCCACGCTCTGGGACGCCGCGGCGCGGGCCGGCTGGACCACCGCCAGTGTCCAGTGGCCGGCCACCGTCGGCGCGCGTGTCACCTGGAACATTCCGGAATTCTGGCGGGCGGGAACGCCCGATGACAGCAAGCTGCTCCGCGCCAGCGCTACGCCGGGCCTGCTTGCGGAGCTCGAGGCGGAGCTAGGCCCATATCCCCGGGGGTTCGGCGTCGAGGCCGACGAGCTCCGCGGGCGCTTCGCCGAGCGGATCCTCGAGAAGAAGCGACCCAGGCTGCTTCTCCTCCACGTCATCGAGCTCGATCACGTCCAGCACCAGACCGGCCCGTTCAGTCCCGAGGTCCTGGCCGTTCTCGAGCGCCTGGATACCGTGATCGGCGGCCTGCGGGCGGCCGCCGAGCGTCTCGCCCCGGGCCGTGCCCACGTCGCCATCGTGTCGGATCATGGATTCGCCCGGACGGACATGCAGCTGAATCTCTTCGCCGCCTTTCGCGCGGCGGGGCTCTTCACCGTCGGAGACCGCGGCCGGATCACCGACTGGACGGCGATGCCGTGGACGAGCGGCGGGGCCGCCGCCATCGTGCTGAAGCAGCCGACGGACGCGGCCGCCCAGTCGCAGGTGCGTCTCCTGCTCGAGAAGCTTGCGGCCGACCCCGCGAACGGCATCGACCGCGTGCTCGACGCCGATGGGCTCCATCGGCGCGGCGGCTTCCCGCCGGCGTCGTTTCTCGTCGGGCTCAAGCCGGGCTGGGAGATGGCATCGAGCCTGACCGGGCCCGTGCTGTCCAAACGCGCCGCCGGCGTCGGCGGCACCCACGGCCACCTGCCGGATCTTCCCGATCTCCGCGCGGCCTTCTTCCTCCTCGGTCCCGGCGTGCCCGCGGGCCGCTCCCTCGGCCTCATCGACATGCGCGACGTCGCGCCCACGCTGGCGAGCCGCGCCGGCCTCGCCCTTCCCGGCGCCGAGGGCAAGGCCTTGCTGCCCTGAGCTGGCCTAGGTCCGCGCCCGAGTCTTCGCTCCGGGGCCGGTCTCATCGCGCTGCCTCCTGGGTTTGCAGCGACCGCCGGAGCGTGACGATGACGGGTAGGGTTCGGTCCAGCGGCGTGTCGATGATCACGGCGACGTTGGGCGGTAGCACGTGGGACAGTCGACGCATCGCCTGCCAAATCTCATCCTCCCCGCAGGCCGACATGTCGAGCACCACGGCCGTGCGGCGCGACAGGAAGGGAGCGCGGACGCGAACGGCGACCAAGCCGCGGAGCCCCGGTGTCGCACACGCGCCCATGACGGCGGCGACGATACGGTCGCGGCGCCGATCGCGCGCGTTCAAGAGGCCCAGAAAGAAGGCCAGCCCGGCCCCTCCGAGGCCGATCCACAGGATGTCGCTCATGCTCAGGATGGTGATGGCGCCGGTGATGGCCGCCCCACCATCTCCGGCTGTCGGTGAAGGTGAAGCACCGGCGATGTCACGATCACCAGGGCCTGGGCGAGAAAGCCCACGGCCGCCACGATGAGGCAGGTCTCGGCCCCGTAGAGTCCCCCGATCACCGCCCCGATCGCGGACCCGATGGGCCGGGATCCGTAGGCCATGATATTGATGGCCGAGGCGCGCCCCATCAGGTCACTCGGGGTCACCGTCTGGCGAAGCGTCGCCGTGCTGATCACCCAGATGACGGGGCCCGCGCCCATCAAGAAGAAGCTGAGCCCGGCGAGCAGGATCGAGGGCACCCAGAGGGTCAGTACCATCACGATGGCGGCGGCAAACCCGGCGATGGGTCCGAGCGCGATGACCGTGCCGAGGGCCAGCATGCGGGTGACCCGGGCGGCCAGGAGGGCGCCGACGATCATGCCGACGCCGTAGGTGGCGAGGGTGGCGCCCACGCCGGAGGCGGAGAAGCCGAGCCGGTGGACGGCGTAGGGCACGTACACCGCCTGGAGCACGAAGAATGCCGTGTTGAAGATGAGCTGCGTCAGGAAGATCGGCAGGAGGAGCGAGTGCCCGAACACGAACCTGGCGCCCTCGCGGAGGTCAGCCAGGGGGTGACGAGGCGGCCGGGCCGGGCGCGCCGGCTCCCGCAGACGGGCGAGAAGAAAGACGGCGCAGATCGACAGAGCCGCGGCCAGGCCGAATGCCGGCGTGGCGCCCGTCCAGCCGACGAGCGCGCCGGCCAGCGCGGGACCGCCGGCAAAGGCAATCGTGCGCGCCAGCTCGATGCGCCCATTGGCCGCGGCCAGGCACTCCGGTGGCACCAGCGTCGGGACGAGGGCGGGGGCGGAGACTGTGTAGGCGACCGTGCCGCACGCGCCGACGAAGCCGAGCACTGCGAGCAACGGCCATGTCAGCCAACCCGCGCCTGCGCACGCAAGGATGCCGACCAGGGACAGCGCCCGCAGCGCTTCGGCGCAGGCCATGAGGCGGCGTCGGGGCATCCGATCCGCGAGCAGGCCCGCGGGAATGGACAGGAGCAGGAAAGGCAAGGTCTGCGCGGTCTGGAGCATGCCTGTCTTTCCGGCCCCCACGCCCAGGGTGAGCACGGCCACCAGGGGCGCGGCGGCCAGGCCAACCTGCTCGGCCGATTGCGCGGCCAGATTCGACCAGGCCAGGCGGTTGAATGCGGACGGAAGTCGCGCCGATGATTTTGAACCCCCCGTCGACTTCGAGCTCATGAACGCCAGGCCTTTCCCGTGATGAATCGTTCCCTGTTCCACGCCGATCCCTGCAGCCGGTGTCATGACGGTATACGGGGCGCGCCGGTGAATCGGGTGGAAGCTCCGGGGGTGGTCCGAGGATGGCCGCGCTTGACGGGACGCTGCGGCCGCCCCAGGATTGTGCCTCGGTGTATGGTGTCGGGGTGCACGCCGCACCTGTGCCAAGCCGATCAACGTGGTGAATCCGGAGGCTCTCAAAGGATGAGACGCGCATGACCATCAAGGGCAAGGCCTACATCGGAGGGATCTACGAGCATCCCACGCGTAAAGCCGACGACAAGTCGCTGGCTCAGCTCCACGCCGAGTCCGCCCGCGGAGCGCTGGAAGACGCGGGACTCACCCGGGACGACGTGGACGGCTACTTCTGCGCGGGCGACGCGCCGGGCCTGGGCGGGCTCTCCATGGTCGACTACATGGGGCTCAAGCTTCGCCACATGGATACGACGGAGACGGGCGGCTCCTCCTACGTCATTCATGTGGCCCACGCCGCGGAGGCCATCGTCGCCGGGAAGTGCAACGTGGCGCTCATCACCCTGGCCGGCCGGCCGCGGGCCGAAGGCATGGCCACGGGCACGGCGCCGCGAAACTACGGCGCCTCTCCCGACGCGGCCTTCGAGTACCCGTTCGGGCCGACGGTGGTGAATCAATACGCCATGGCCGCCATGCGGCACATGCACGAGTTCGGGACCACGAGCGCCCAGCTCGCCTGGATCAAGGTCGCCGCCTCGCACCATGCCCAGCACAATCCCCACGCCATGCTCCGCGAGGTCGTCACCGTCGAGGACGTCGTGAGCTCGCCGATGATCTCCGATCCGCTCCACCGGCTCGATTGCTGCGTCATCAGCGACGGCGGGGGCGCCATCGTGGTCGTGAAGCCGGAGATCGCCAAGAGCCTCAAGCGCCCCCGCGTCAGGGTGATCGGAGCGGGAGAGGCGCCGAAGCACCAGATGGGCGGTCAGGTGGACCTGACGTACACGGGCGCCGTGTGGTCGGGCCCCGCGGCCTTCGCGGAAGCCGGCGTCACGCCCGCCGACATCAAGTACGTGTCGATCTACGACAGCTTCACCATCACCGTGCTCATCACGCTGGAGGATCTGGGGTTCAGCGCGAAAGGGCAGGGGGGCAAGCTCGTGGCCGACGGCAATCTCATCTCGGGCACGGGCAAGCTGCCCTTCAACACCGACGGCGGCGGGCTGTGCAACAACCATCCCGCCAACCGCGGGGGGCTCACCAAGGTGGTGGAGGCGGTGCGCCAGCTCCGCGGGGAGGCGCACCCCAAGGTGCAGGTGAAGAACTGCGACGTGGCGCTCGCCCACGGCACGGGCGGCTCCCTCGGCACGCGGCACGGCAGCGCCACCCTGATCATGGAGAGGGAGTGACCCATGGCCACCCAGGAGCGCAAGATCCCCGCGCCCGAGACGAATCCGGAAACGAAGCCCTTCTGGGAGGCGGCCGCCCAGGGCCGGCTCCTCATCAAGAAGTGCCTGACCTGCGGCCGGGTGCATTTCTACCCGCGGGCGATCTGCCCGCTCTGCGGAAGCGACACGACGGAGTGGGTGACCGCGTCAGGTCGCGGCACCGTGTATTCGTACAGCGTGATGAGGCGCGTGCCCGTCCCCTACGCGCTCGCCTATGTCACTATGACAGCGAGCGGCTGAAGACGCTGTCCGTGTGGAGCATGTTCTCGGACGAGGATCTCCCCGTTCGCCCGCCCGCATTGCCCGCCCGCGACCGGAACGCTCTCGAGCACATGGTTCACCAGTGCATGAGCGAGGACAGGTGGTTCTGCCGGATGTTCGCCATCGATGTCGGCGCTCCGCCCGTGCCGGCGAAGGAGACGCGCCTCGAGTTCATCACGCGATACGCGGAGGACTCGGGCAAGCGCCTCGCCGTGTTGCGGCAAAAGGACCGCGCGTGGTGGCAGCGGGACGTCGCCTTCTTCGACAGGACGCGGAGCGTGGCCTGGATCATGGTCCGGCGCATCGCCCACACCGCCCAGCACCGGGGGGAGATGACGGCGCTGCTCAGATTGCTGGGGCGCCAGGTCCACAGCGTGTACGGGCCGTCCGTCGACACCGGCGGTCTTCCCGACAACCGCGCGCCGACCATCTACGCCTACCCGGATATCGAATCGCTCATCGCGGGCGAGTCGCGGGGCGGCGCGAAGACCGTCTTGCCCGGCCCCGGCGACAAGCCGAGCACCGAGCGGCCCGACCGGTAGATGGAGCTCGCGTTCCGCAGCTTGCTGTACGACCGTCCGGATCTCTACGACCTCGTGTTCCCGGAGCCCGACCAGACGCGGGCCGAGATGTGCGGGGAGGCGTTCAAGCGCTATCTGCCCCTTCCTCCGGCCTCGCTGGTGGACATCGGTTGCGGCAACGGACGTCTCGTCGAGTCGCTGAGCCCATCGATTCCGGAGTGCTGGGGCGTCGATCTCGTGGAGTCCAACATCGCCTACGCGCGCTCGCGCGGAAGGGGAGGCGTGTTCCACGTGGGCGACATGCGCACGGTCCGCCTCGGACGGACCTTCGACGTCGTGACCTGTCTCGGCAACGCGCTCTCGTACATGCTGGCGGACGCGGATCTCGAGAAGGCCATCACCACGTTCGCGACCCACGCCCGTCCGGGATCCCTCCTCATCCTCGACCTGCTGAACGCCCGGTGCTATCTCGACGGGGACGGATTTCGCGAGCGCATCGAGGGGCGGATCGAGGCGCCGGAGTTCACGGCCGATTCCGTGGCCGTGCACAGCCTCGATCGGGCGGCGCGCCGTATGCGGCGCACGCGCACCTGGAGGATCGCGGGCCAGCCCGACGTCGTGGATGACGCCGAGTATCGGCTGCTCTATCCCGAGGAAACGAGGGGGATTCTCGAGGCAGGCGGGTTCGAGGTGCTCGCGATGTACGACAACCGCGAGTTCAGGGACTCGGACCTCGCCGGCAGCGTCACCTCCGAGCCCGACTGCGCGGGCATGCGCGGGCGCAAGCTCTACGTCTTCGCCATGATGCCATGAGCCCCCTTGACAGGGCCGGCGTCACGGGGTTACGTGGCACGAAGATGGACGACCACCGAGGAGGAGAGCGATGAAGATCAAGGCGGCGAATGGCTTTGCCCGAATCCTCAAGACCGAGGGCATCCCGTGGGTGAGCTGCTATCCCACCAATCACGTGAACAACGCCCTCGGCGAAGAGGGCGTGCCCATCCTCATGATGGGCGAGGAGCGCTTCGCCGTCGCCGTGGCCGACGGCTTCTCGCGGGTGACGAGCGGGAAGCGGATCGGGGTGTGCACGGTCATGGCCAACCTGAATGCCGCGGGCATCCAGATGGCCTACGGCGCCATCGCCCAGGCCTGGGAGGACTCCTCTCCGCTGCTCGTCATTGCGGAAGGCGTGGGCCAGGGGGCGAGCCGGCACACGCACTTCGACATGGCCGAGGCCTTCAGATCCGTGACGAAGTGGGTGGGCAAGATCGACCGCGCCGACCTCGTGCCCGACTACCTCCGGCGGGCCTTCACCCAGCTCCGCTCGGGCCGCCCCGGGCCCGTCTTGTTGCTCCTGCCGCGCGATCTCGGCGAGTACGACGAGGCGGAGCACCCGTACACGCCGGTGAAGGGCTGGCGATCGGGCCCCGATCCGGATGACGTGAAGACGGCCGTCCGGACGCTGCTCGGGGCGAAGGACCCGCTCCTCTACGTGGGCGAGGGTGTGCTCTACGCCGACGCCACGAGCGAGCTGCTGAAGTTCGCCGAGCTCGCGCAGGTGCCCGTGCTCACCACGCTGAAGGGAAAGAGCGCCTTTCCCGAGAACCATCCGCTCTCCGTGGGCTGTCGCGGCTCGCTCGCCGAGCATTTCCTCCGCAAGGCGGACGTCCTCTTCTCGATCGGCTCGAGCCTCTTTCCCAACCGGTTCAGCCACGCCGTGCCCGACGCGGACAAGAAGACCATCATCCAGTGCACGGTGGACACGCTGGACATCAACCGGAGCTACGAGACGCGCCATGCCGTGATCGGCGACGCCAAGCTCACCCTCCAGGCCCTCACGGACGAGCTGGCCAGCCGGCCCGGCGCCGCCCGCAAGAAGCCCGAGCTCGTCGAGGAGATCCGCAAGGGCAAGGCGACCTTCCTCGAGAAGTTCCGCCCGTGGATGGAGTCGACGGAGACGCCCATCAATCCCTACCGCGTGCTCGGCGATCTCATGAAGGTGCTCGACCCGAAGAACTCGTTCGTCACCGCGGACTCCGGCAACACGCGCGATCAGACGAGCACGGTGTACGAGTCGCAGATCCCGCGCGGGTTCCTGGGCTGGGGCAACGTCTCCACCCTGGGCTTCAGCCTGGCCGGGGTGGTGGCGGCCAAGCTCGCGTATCCGGAGCGGCAGTGCGTCCACGTCACCGGGGATGCGGGCGTCTGCTACATGATGGGCAATTTCGAGGCGGTGGCGCGCTACGGCATCGGGATCACCACCCTCCACATCAACAACGGCGGCTACTCGGGCTATGGCCCCGGCTTCTGGGGCGCGGGGCACGATCCCTACACGTGGAAGGTGTCCGATCACGGATCGGCGTGCATGGCGTCCATGGCCAGGGCCGTGGGCTTTCACGCCGAGGACGTGACGCAGCC
>WNGK01000780.1_pt1 | contig 52219 bp, 57 predicted proteins | sample 5400601 | NCBI WGS metagenome assembly WNGK01 (sample SAMN13153376, study PRJNA577476) | soil metagenome | isolation source: 60 cm soil or saprolite under Garry oak tree replicate 1 | place: USA:California | collected 2016-06-15 | reverse complement strand
ACTAGACGCCCTGATCAAGGAATCTCTAGCAACAGCGACCCCTCACACGAAGAAAGTGTACGGGCAGAACCCAATGACCGCCCAGGAGCTGGTTGACTTGTCCAATAGTCGCGGCCTCACTCTGGCAGCAACAGTCAAACCCAACCAGAAGCCCCACCTATCACCAGTAGACCTGAACATAGTGGACGACAAAATCTACATCGGAATAGACGAGGGAACCGCACGCCATAGAAACCTGAAACAGAATCCCTCTATTACAATCATGATGGCAGACGGATGGAAGCGGCAAGCAATAGTCGAAGGGGAAACCCGCATGTTGGACATGAAAGGCGAAACAGCAGCTCAGGTCCTAGACGCCCAGAAGAAGAAGTACGGATGGACAACCCAACTCCTGGCAGAAGTTCTCCCTCAGAAGGTGCTTACTTACAAGAGTCCACCTAAAAGCAGTTGAGGAATCGCCCAAAATGAACCCGTTTTCTTAACAGTACCGTCAGACCCAAATAATTCCCAGTCAAGTCTAGCGGTAGGAGTCACTGGGAGATTAGAGAAGCCTTGGAGGCAAAAGTGCAAAAGTCCGAGGGAGAATGGAGGAAGAAACTCACCAAGGAACAATACCATGTTCTGAGAGAGAAGGGCACAGAACGTGCCTTCACCGGCACACTCCTGAACAACCACGAGACTGGAATGTACGTTTGCGCCGGGTGTGGAGCGGAACTGTTCTCGTCGGACACAAAGTTCGAATCAGGAACAGGCTGGCCCAGCTTTTACGCCGCTGCAAGCAAGGAAAATGTCGGGGAGAAGGCGGACAACATCCTGTTCATGCGCAGAACAGAGGTCCTCTGCAAGAACTGCGGGGGGCATCTCGGCCACGTTTTCGAAGACGGACCCGCGCCCACAGGGCTGCGCTACTGCATAAACTCGCTATCGCTGGACTTCAAGAAACAAGACAAGAAACAGGAATAGAGGCCAGAAGCTTTACTGGCCGCTAGTCGTTTCCGACTCGTCCTCATGTTCTTCGTTGCTCCAGGAGAAGTTCGGGCTTGAAAAGGTGGAGCTTCCCTGGCCGGTTTGACCGAACAGGGACGAGTCAGAGGGTAATTGCCAGGAGGGCAGCGAAGGTTCTGGTGCTGTATGTCTACCCTCACCGCTCGGCTTGGCGGCTGTTGGTCCTTTGGGTCCAGTTTTCACGTAGAGGGTGATGATCTTGTAGGACTCGTGGCAGCTTCGGCAGCGTCCCACCTCGATAGTTTTCTTAACCTTGAAGTTTCGAGTCTTGCACTCCGGGCATTCGGTAAACCTGTTCCGAATAATCGAGTCTTCCCGCTTTACCGTCTTCAACGTTCGAGGCTGTCTGGCGGCTCATGGGAAATATTCATACTGTAACCCGCACATAAACCCAAAGGACCTAGAAATTCAGCGCCTTTCTAGTAGAAATATCCCAGTCTCCAGATTTCAAACGTGAAGGTTTTGACACCCTTAATAAGGGGTCTATTCTACGACCGGTCGAAGACCCAGACCGGGCTACTGGAAAAGATAGAGTTAATCATTCCTGGCTTCAGGGGTTACAAAGAGAAAGAACTTCGCCGTGAATCAGACCGGCTTGTTCGAAACCAGATCTACCAGAAGCTGTACGAGGCGGAGGCCCAGGTAAAGGACGCCTACCGATCCTTGGTCAACCAAGGCGTATCAGAGGCCTGGGACGACACCGACCATCTTGTAGCGAGAATGGACCGGATAACTCAGAGGATCAACCACTCCGAGTACGGCTACGCAGGTTTCTTCGACGCCATGAAGGTCAAAGAGCCCGACCTAGACCGGATGATGGCCTTTGATGATCAACTTCTCCAGCAAGCCGACACCGTAACCCAAGCGATACAAGCTCTGAAGGATTCAATAGACAATGGAAGGTTCCAAGAAGCGCGGACAAAAGTCGCGGACGCCACCAAAATGGTAGACGCCCTAGAACTAGCATATAATGGACGGAAGGATGTTATCATGGGAGCTGCCTAGAAATGCCGCAAGTAATCGAATGGGTGGGAGCCGGGCCCGACGACATAGTCTTCCGGTACCCCGTCGAACAGATTCAAACCGGTGCCCAGCTCGTAGTTCACGAGTACGAGGCGGCCGTCTTTCTCCGCGACGGAAAGGCCTATGATGTCTTCCCACCTGGACGCCACACGCTCACAACCCTAAACCTTCCCCTAATCAGCAGAGCCTACGGAATCTTCTTCGGTGGAAAGAGCCCCTTCACGGCCACCGTCATATTCGTCGGCACGAAACAGTTCGCTGGAAAGTGGGGCGCCAAAGCCCAGACTACAGAGCTCGCACCCCTGATGATTCACGGAACCTTCTGGTTCAAGGTCACAGAAGCCAATCTGTTCGTCAACGAGGTGGTGGGAGGGCAAGGAGCCTACACGACTGGACAGGTTGATGATTTCCTCAGGGGGTTCATCAATGAGAGGGTCATCGATGAGATGTCGAAGTACGACTTGACCGCAGCCTTCACCCAGCTCGACAAAGTATCCGTCACAGTCAAGGTCAACATTGGAGACGCGATAAAACGAATCGGCTCAGACCTTGTCGATTTCAAGTTCGAAGGCATCGACACGTCTGATGAGTTTAGAGACCGACTATTCTGGCTCAAGCAGAGAGCCTCAGCATCAGATGTTCTGAGAATGGAAACTGCGAAGAGCATTGGCCAAAGCGTTGGTCAATCCCCAGGCGCCGGCTTCGGAGCAGGGTTCGCCCTCATACCCCAGGTCATGAATGCGCCCATGCAAACACCAACCCAGGCACCCGCCCAGCCAGCGATGGTAATGATCGCCTGTCCCAAATGCCAGACGCAGGTCCCTCAAGGTTCAAAGTTCTGTCCCAGCTGTGGCGCATCACTAGTCCCAGCCACGACACCGTGTCCCCAGTGCGGGAAACCAGTTGCTACCGGTACAAAGTTCTGCCCCGAGTGTGGACAGAAGCTATGACTAGGGTGTCAGACGGCCAGTTCGTCGTACCCGGCGAAAAGCTGGGTGTCGTTGAAGAGTTCAACCCGGGGCCTGGTACTGTGGACGTGAACGGAACAGTCTACGCGTCCCAGACGGGAAAGGCCGCGGTGGACAAGAATCGCAGAATCGTAACGGTCAAAACACTAGCTGGCCCGCCCGTGGTCCCTGAAGAAGGCTCCACCATCATCGGCATAGTGGAGAAAAACCAGGAGAAAATGGCGATTGTCAGCATCATCCAGGTCGACGGCAAGAGAGTAGAACTTCCCTTCACCGGCATGCTTCACATCTCCAGCGCCAGCCCCCGGTTCGAACGGGAAATGGGAGACGTTTGCAAGCCTGTTGACATAATCAGGGCCAAGGTCATAGACACGAGCACGCGGATTCCCAAGCTCACCACCGCAGGTCCGGGTCTAGGAGTCATCAAAGCCTACTGTTCAAAATGTGGAGGCGAGCTAATCCTATCAGGGCACATCCTCAGGTGCAGCATCTGCCGTAACGTTGAAAGACGACGCCTCGCCAGTGACTTCGAAGGCATGAGCGAGGAGGCTGCCAGTTGAACGTCAAAGTGTTGAAACGGTCGAAGGGGCTTCTCAAAGTTGAGATGGAAGGGGAAGGGCACACCTTCGGCCATCTCCTACAGGAAGCTCTTCTTGAGGACAAAAGCGTGGACTGGGCAGGCTACGACCTTCCACACCCACTCTTCACCAAGCCAACAGTAACCGTTCGCATGAAGGGGGAAGCAGCCCCGGAGAAGGCTCTAGAACGGGCCGCCAAGAAGATCCGTCAGGACACAGAAGAATTCATCGAAAAATTCACCTCTACAGTAAAGGCCGAGAACTAGCAGGGCCGGCGTTCTGCAGCCCCGGGGTCTCCTGTTCGATTTCGACGGGACCCTCTACGGCGATTGGAGGCTCTGGATAGCAACTATCCAGGACACTCTTCAAGCCTTCCAGGTCAACGTCACTGCCCACGATGCTCTTGAGAAGGCTAGAAGTATGATCAAAGACGGCAGCTTTGTCAACATTAGCGGAGTTGCCATCGGCCTCTCAAGAGAAAAGGGATTGACTAGGGACGAAGAGGTTAGGGCAGGTTTTCTTGAGAAAATGGACGAGGTTATGGATGCCAGCGGACCCGGGGATGGTTTAGACGGGCTTCTCAGCAGTCTCAAGCAGGACAATTTTCGGCTTGGACTAGTCACATTTATGCGGCAGCCCAGGTTAATGCGTCGGCTCGGAAAATGGGGGCTCACCAACTATTTCAGGTCCATCATGACCCCTGAAAAGTTAACCGAGTTCAAGCCTTCCCCCAAACCTTTCCTCAAAGCCATCGAAGAACTAGGGCTGGCCCCGGCCGATTGTTCGGCGGTCGGAGACGAGCCGGTGGACATGATGGGGGCGAAAGCTGCCGGGGTACAGGCAATCGGTCTACCTCAAGGCTTCTTCTCCGAGGAAGAGCTGAGGAAGGCCGGCGCGGATATCATAGTCCGATCTTTGTCGCAGCTCCCCGATGTTGTGAAGGGCAAAGCTCGCAAAGGTCACCTATCTGGCCAGAACGGTAGCTGAAAGGCTGTTACAAATGAGGGAGGAGGATCTAACACATATTCTCACGGACAAGGGTTTGGCCCAGTTCGGAGACTCTCTCATCAACTTCGCCTACTCTCTAGCCATAACGAAAACTACCGGCAAACCGCGAGGGGTCAAGGTGCAGGACAAGATTCTTGCGGAGGCGGCTGTCAAGGCTGGGTTGAGAAGACTGCTTCCCCGAAGAGTCGGAAGGGGTGAGGTGGCCAACAGTCTCGAGGCCCTCCTAGGCCATTCCTGGCTTGAGAAACGCGTGACATTGGACGAAGTGGTCTCTTGTCTGGGAGACGAGTCTATTCTTATTCCCAGCGAGAACTTTGTCCGGCTGGCCGAGTTGGTCTTGGCAAGACTCCGGTTATGACCTTTTCAATCAGAACCGTGAAGCGAGAGATTCGGATACTCGGCCTGGACACTTGCAGGATAAATGAGGTTCTGGGAGCTGTCGTTCGGGGAGGATACTTCCTAGACGGAGTGATCCGGGTGCGGCTTCCCGACAACCATGCTGCCCGGGACCTAGCCAGTGAAATCCTGGCTAGCAAGTACTATCCTGAACTCAGAGCGATCATGCTCCACGACCCTGGTCGCCGTCTTAAACCCAGTCTGCTGGAGAAGGTTGCGAGGCTACCTGTGATTGCAGTGTCTAGGACAAATAGACCCGGGAGGCGGGACGCCGCATTTCACTCGGCGTTCGGAACCCTGTTTCACCAGTCACGTCTTCCTAAGTCTGTGGTGGACAAGATTCTCTCGCTGACATGGACGTGCGGCGGGCTTCCTGAACCCGCGAGGATAGCTCACATCCTTTCCAAGTCCACGTTGAACGTCCAACATGGCAGAGGCTTTGGCCCAAAGCCGTGAACTTGTGGCAACTGATAGAGAGGGAGGCCTGCAGATGCTGAGGCGCTGGGCGCAAGCCGGTCATTACCCGAATTCTCTTTCTAGACTGGACGAAATGTTCCAAATTATGGGTTGACCTTGAGAATGTCATTGTTGATGTCGACAGTAACTGAAATCAGGTTACCTGTACTGAGCAGCAATATTGCGTCTCTGTCTGCCTGTGTTAGTTTGTCAGCTGAGCCGAACACGGTAACTATGGGAGTGCCAGTGCCGTTGTTTATGTCGATGATCCACTGGGTATTTCCACTCAAGTTGTAGCTGCGCACCGGGTCCGCGACAGTTCCAGTAATATTTTTCATGAAAACGGGTGGCGGCGGTGGCGGGGGCGTTAGCCCAATACCCTGCACAGCGACGTTGGCCGCGTTCTGCACCTCGGTCGCATTGTTCGGGTGTTGGATGAAGTCATGTCCGACTTGTTTGGTGCTCCCGTCGACCGCGGCCACCATGACGGGAACGTTGAGGTTGCTCTGGGTCCCGTAATAGGGGATAACATACGTCAGCCTTCCATTGACCGCGTACAACAAAATGTTCCCGCTAACCCAGTCAGAGTGCAGAGTTAGCTGGGTTTTTATCGATGGATCGGTGGTCACCGCCGAAATCGCCGACTCTGGCCCTATTACAGGGGTCCCCTCAGGTAGCCGCATTAGGTACACGTGGCCGGTATTAGCGCCGGCCGGGGCAATGTACAAGCCAGATAGAATTTTCGAGGGGCTCTGGTAAGTCTCCACTAAACGGACAGCCGCCCAGGTCAGAACACCATTAATCGGCGTGATGATGAATCGAGACTCCTCCGTGTTCTGCAGGAACACGTTCCTCTGCCATTGCAAGGGGTCGGTCTGGAAGTAGAAATCGTACACGGCTGTCTGATTGTCGAAGAAGCCCTCAGGATAACGGAGCTGGGGTACAAGCCAGCTCGGAATAGGCTGGTTCCATTGTGGGTACATGGACCTGTAGAAGGATAGAATGTAATCGTTCCGTTGCTGGTCGAACAAGTAACCATGAACCTCCCCAGTCTTCAAGTTCGTCAGCACTGGCGCAAACAAGCGTAAGATGGACGTGTCCTGGTGGTCGGGATAGTCGGCAAAATCATGGGGGCTCTTCCAATCGATCCAGACCCAGTGGAGTAGGTAGAGGTTGCCGTTATCGTCCACAACGGGGTATGGGTCTGAGTCCATTGTCATGCCTGGGAGGAGGAAGTTCTGGACCCTTTGGTCCACATCACGGTTGACTAGGGCTTTGATGTTGCCATAGTTGCCATTGGCGAAGTCTAGCCGTCCCTGCCAGAAGAACTTCCAGTATCTCCAGAACCCAGTGTAGACGTAGTCCGGCTTGGCGTCGTACGAGGTTGGACCCGTATAACCGGTGATGTGAGTCTCATTGAACGTGGGAATGTTCAGGTAGACTTCGTCATTCGAAGCCCACAATCCACCCTCCCCGTAGTACAATTGAGGGGTTTGGGTCAGGTTCCAGAGCTTGCTCATGTCAACCGGCTGGCCACTGGCTGCGTTCACCGCTAGGATCTTCTCAGAGTTCGTCAGTAGTAAATGGTCAGTCCTCCACTCGTCAGGGTCATTGCCTGAAGGTGGGTGGACCAGCTGGAGGAGGGAGACCCAGTATTCATTCCCTTTGAAGAATATGATGTCCACTCCGGCATTGTTGATGCTCATCCAGTTGACTGGTACCAGGGGCTTCATGTACAGTTTGGCTGCATCCTGGGTGAAGATTCGGATGCCGCTCAGGATCTGTGACTGGTTAAGGTTGCCGGATGTCATCAAGGACTGGTCCGCGCCTGTCACGTTGTCTACTTGGTACGCCCATCGGGTGTACTGAATCGTGGGCACGTAGGCTGGGTTCCACTGGTAGTCAATATACTTGCCCGACTGTCCTCTCAAGAATGAGCCGTATGACGGCACTGTGACGATTGGTATGATAACAATTAGGATTAAGAGTATGGCTCGTGTTCTGTTGATGTTGGCCAGGGTGAAGACTCTCCGCGTGCGGGCGAGTGCTGCAAAAAATGCGACTGCGACAATCCCGGCCATTAAGGCCCAGAGGTTGAGGGCTGTTCCCACATCGTAGACCCAGCTTCCAGCGCCGAGGAAGAAGTAGATCATCGGCAGCAGAGCTACTCCGAGAATCTCGCTGACGGCTCGGCGGGACATGGCGAATGCTCGGCTTGAGACTCCAACCATGACGTTGGCAAGTGCTGCAAGCCCCAGTCTGAGGCCTATCAGTATGAAGGCGAGGCCTAAGAGGAGTTCGACGAAACTGTACACCTCGAACGTGAAGGTATTGTCAATGGCAAAGCTAGGAGGGACCACGTACGCTCCTGAGATTCTCATCCCTAGGATTCCAAAATAGTTCGACAGCTGGGATAGCCAGGTGCTGCCGGTTCGGGCGAGATAGTTCTGTATGGTAAGGAACCTGAGCGCGGTATTGTCTGCTAGAGCTTCGGCGGTTAAGATACCCAGAAGGAATTTGAGGAATGTCCAGCCGAGAAACCAAGGGGAAGAGACTCGGAAGCGGTCGTTGTAGAAGATCTTGCCATCCTTGGATATGACCGCGTGGTCTGGTGTTTGGCCGACATCCCATTCAACCTGTTTGGGTGGTAAAGATGGGGGGCTAGGGTCCTCCCACCGGCGTCTTCTTCCACGGGGAAAGAACTTGCCCAGGTTAGACTGGCGGAGCAGGCGGATGAGGCCGAGGAATTTGCTGTGCATGTAGGCATGCCTCTTTCCATCATCGCCAACTCTGTAGGTCACCCGGGGGTCGCTGAGCATGAACAGGGCTGTGAGGACAAAGAGGGTCCAGATTGTGGCTCCGTTCAGGTAGTGGAGGCTTAGGTAGTCAATACCGGATTTTCCCAGTAACGTAGTGTATTTCACATCGGAATTGAGGCCGAAGGTTATCCCGTCGCTGAAAACTCCCCAGGCAGCCAGGCCAATCATCGCGTAGTACAGTGCCCACGGTAGCACTCTCCCCGTTCTCCTCTGCACTGTAGAACAGATGAAAGAGCCGAGCACGGTAAGAATCAGAATAACCACTGTGTACAGGACAAACTGGAGCGCCATCAGCCAAAGGCCGATGGTTGTGTTGAACACTGATAGCTGGCGGAGCAGGATGGACTGCAATCCCAGGCTGACGGCTAAGGCTACAATGCCGCTTACTAGCCCGATACGAAAATACGTGCGCGGACCATCTTTGTTCGCTTGCACCACGCCCATCTCTCTCCGCTAGGCGTTTTGGACGGCACATAAGCGGTTTCCCCCAGTCCCCCAACCAGGGAGAATCAGCCCGCTCTCAACACCCAATCCGTGGCCCACGTATTGCCCCATTCTAACCATCAGCTTCAACCTGTCCGTTCAAGGAAAAACCCCAAAATGCGCCCTTTTCCGCCGTCTGAGCACCCATTACATTCACCCACCTAACAGTCGAGAAGCAAATATCGTTGAAACAGGGGGTCGGAAAAACCCGGAACAAGCAGATTCCACGCCCAGAACCGAAAAAATCGCCCAAAATCCCTGCCAGACAGAAAACGACCCTCAAAAAGGGGGGTCTATCAACGGGCTTTCAAGACGTGAGAGACCAATCTCAAGAAAGGTCTAAATTCGCCAGAGGAGGCTAACGACGCTTGACCAGAAAGTGCAGTTTTGCCCCAAGTGCGGGTCCACCCTCCTACCCCTGAAAAAGGAGAAGAAAGTATTCATGAGCTGTGGCAAATGCGGCTACAACAGCACAAAGGGAGACAAAGTGATAACCCGGCTATCCCAGGACCGGGAGAAGATCATAGTCATCGGCCGGGACGCGGACAAGATCCGCACACTCCCCAAGGCCAAGGCTGAATGCCCCAAATGCAACAATCATGAGGCGTACTACTGGCTGGTCCAGACACGGGGCGGAGACGAGTCCTCGACACAATTCTTTAGATGCACCAGTTGCGGAGCCACTTGGAGAGAGAACAGCTAAACATGCAAGAAACCACAATAACCCCACAAGTCAGTAAAGGGCAAGCAGAGCCCAAGATCATGTTCAAAGCCAGCATGAACGACGCCCGGCTCTTCCGAAACCTCCTAGGTGCCATCAGCAGCCTAATTGAAGAAGCAGACTTCAACGCCACCCCTGAAGGAATCAAACTGCGAAGCATGGACCCGTCCCACATAGCCATGGTAGACTTCGAATGGCCCCGAACAGCCTTCGACAGCTACCAGTGCACCGCCAACACCAAACTACGCCTCAGCGTCAGCAACCTCCTCAAACTCCTCAAAAGAACCCGCAGCGACGAATCCATAGAAATAAACTACGACGAGACCAACAAGAAACTCAACATTACCCTCAAAAACAAGATCACGAGAAAATTCATCACACCCACCCTCGAACCCTCCACAGAAGAAGTGCCCACGCCAAAAGTCCCCTTCAGCGCCCGGGTCAAACTGACAGCCGCAAGCCTCCGGGACATCATCGACGACGCCCAGGCCATCAGCGACAATGTAAAACTCGAAGTTGAACCTGACAAGTTCGTAGTACGAGCAACAGGAGAGCTTAGCAGCGCCCTCATAGAAATGGACAAGGGAAGCGACGCCCTCCTCGACATGGACCTAGCCTACACGGTCAAATGCCCACAGTGCAACTACACCGGCACCGCCTCCGCCCCGGTCAAGAAATGCCCCCAGTGCGGAAGCGACAAGGTAACCGAAAAGCGAGACCCGGCCAAGGCCACCTACAACCTAAACTATCTCGGCGAGATAATCAGGGCAGGTTCAGGGGCCAGCGAAGTCACAAGCCTAGAATTCAGCACCAACATGCCCATCAAGGTAGAATTCGAAATGCCCCAACAAGGCCGACTGCTCTACTATCTAGCCCCGAGAATAGAAGCTGAATAGCCACGAATGTTAACAAGGGCTGACCTGGCGAAGTACCCCTTCCTCCAAGAAGCCCAAGAATACATCCGGGAACTAGGCTTCACCATAGACGACATCGCACAGCCAGAGTTCAGCCCAGTCTTGGACAGGGCGGAGAAGAGGCTTGAGGAAGCGCTGGCAAAAGGAAGGCTATCCCTTGAGGTCGTTGATGAGAGAACCGAGATCCTATCCTTCCCCGTCTCCAACCTTATCCTAAGCCTCACAGGTGAAGAACGGGCAAGAAGACGCTTCGCCCTGGCCGAGGCAAAAAGAGCCTACGAGATGCTAAGGTTCGAACCCCCGGAGAAGCTGGAGCAGATAGCCACAGGGACTTTCCAGTGGAAGCTCAAGAGGGTTGACACACAACTCGGAAAGAGATTCTATGACTTTGCCGTTGGACTTACAGATTTCCTACGCAACTCCGTCCACTTGAAAGAGCCCAAATGGAAACTCCCCAACCGCGTTCTCGACCACGGCCTCGTCTATACCACCAGAGAAGAAACGTCCCGGCTTTTAGAGGAGGAAATCCGGATCAGAATAGTAGACAGGAGCGCTAGGCCACCGCTCCAGACTCCCCCGCCCCTCCAAAATAAGGTAGAACAAGCCAGAGGCCTCATCGTCAAATGGCTGGGCCTCCCCACATCGTACGAGCTTCCCAAAGTACCCGTGCCAGAGGCCATGCCCCCCTGCATACTCCACCTCATCGACGAGCTAGGCGATGGAAAGAACGTTGCTCACATGGGCAGATTTGCCCTTGCCTCTTTCCTCACCAACATCGGCACAGACCAGGAAGAGGTTGTTCGTCTCTTCAAGCCCGCAACTGACTTCTCCGAACGCATGACCAGGTACCAAGTGGAGCACATCGCAGGCAAGAGAGGAGGCAGGACAAAATACACCTGCCCTATGTGTACTACTCTCAAGACTCATGGCGTATGCTACAAGCCTGACCAGGTCTGCTCCACAATCCGTAACCCGCTGTCCTATTACAAGAAACAGGCAAGAACGCTGGCAGGAAAGGGGCCTAGGCGTGGACCCAGCTAGAGACCCAACAAGCCGGACAATACAGCAAAGATTCCAGCAATACTATCTCGGCCCAACCATCAAGGTGGGGATCCCTCCTAGAATGGAAGAACGGGAATACGGGTTCCTACTCTTCAAAGAGAAATTCATGGTCCGACACCGTTCCTTCAGGAACCAGGATACCCTACTCGCGGCCATCCGAGACCTTACACCTCAACACGTCTATTTCTCAACAGGCTACTACCAGGAGCCTACCTTGCCTATGGAAGAGAAGGGTTGGAAGGGAGCCGACCTTGTCTTCGACATTGACGCCGACCATCTCAACACTCCTTGCAAGTCCACCCATGACAGCTGGAAATGCAAGAGCTGTGGAGCAACGGGCGAAGGGTCCTCGCCCAAACCCTGCCCCAAGTGCAAGAACGACCGGATCGAAGAGCAGACTTGGCTTTGCGAGAAATGCCTCCAGGAGGCAAAAGAGGAGACCCAAAAACTCCTCGAAATGCTCTACTCGGATTTGGGCGTTGATCCGCAAAATGTTCGAATATTCTTCTCCGGACACAGAGGCTACCACGTTCACGTCTACTCGCCAGAACTTGCGGGGCTAGGAGAGGCCGAACGAAGAGAGATAGTCGACTATGTGCTAGGCACGGATCTGGATTCTCGCCTTTACGACCTTGAAGAGACTTCGTCCAGTGGCCTCAGAATTGTTAGCGGTCCCCAGATGGGGCAGCCCGGGTGGAGGGGGCGAATCGTGGCCGGAATCTATGATCTGCTAAGCCACGGAATTGACCAACTCGGGCTAAGCCCAAGCCAGGTCGAATCTCTCGAAGAATGGAACCAGGAGAACCTCCTTAGAAAGCCCTTCTGGAATGCAGTAAAAGGAATCGGTTTCCCAACTTGGCAGATGCTCGCAAGAAAAGCCGTAGAGAGAAGGTCAGCCCATGTCGACACAGTTGTGACAACAGATGTTCACAGGCTAATCCGCCTACCGGGAACACTCAACGGCCACACAGGGCTTCTCGCCATGAACGTTCCTGGTCATAGGCTAGACCAGTTCGACCCGTTCACAGAATCTCTGGCTTTCCAGGGAAAAATGAAGGTTCGAGTAAAAGACTCTCCTGAATTCAGAGTCGGCAGTTCTAGGTTCGGGCCATTCAAAGATGAGGCAGTTGAGCTGCCCGCAGCCGGAGCTATGCTTCTCCTGTGCAAGCGACGAGCCGAACCTGCCAGCTAGGCAAGTTAGAGGATGAGACGTTATTAGTATAGGTAAGATCGCCGAATGTACGTCATATCCTAGAAGAATGGCGGGCAATGACCACGATCTACGATGAAACGTTCGAGGCCTGGAAGGCAGAATCCCAATCGTCAGAACTCCAGAATCTCCGGCCAGACTATTACAGGGATGTGGCGGCTCACATTCGCCGTTTGAAGGAAGCCCAGAGAAACCTTGACCAGAAGTCTCTGAAAGCGGCCCTCTTAGAGGATGAGCTTGGGAGGCTACAACAGCTCGTCCAGCAGCTGCTGGAGAAAAGAATTGAAAAAATAGCCCGGGGAGCGGGCCACGGACCACAACCCTCAGTGGCCCCGATGGAAAAATGGGTCTTCGAAGAGTATACTGAGATAGCCCATCATATTGATCGAGTAAGGGAAGACCTAACCCGGGGCCAGGAACCACCCCTTTCGCCAGACAAGAAGAAGGGGAGCATCCTTGTCCGTTTTCTAAAAGATGTCCCTTCGATCATGGGAGTGGACTTGAAGGCTCATGGGCCCTTTCTCAAGGAGGACATAGCCAGCCTGCCCTGGGAAAACGCCGAGAGCCTGATTCGACAGGGAACAGCCGTAGAACTGCGAGCATCAGCTTAAGAAAATGGATAAATGGGAAACCTTCGACCCTCCACATCCTTTCACCAGGTGAAAAAAGGCTTTGAAGTACCCAAAGGAAGTCAGCACGTACTGTCCCAGATGCAAGCATCATACCGCCCACGCTGTCAGCCTGTACAAGGCTGGTAAAGCGCGGGCAATGGCCTGGGGAAACAGGAGGCAGGATAGGAGGAAGCATGGGTACGGTGGGCAAAAGTTCCCCGAGCTCAAACGAACGGCCAAGACCACGAAGAAATCCACATTGAGGCTAAAATGTCGTGATTGCAATTACGTAGTTGAAAGGTTAGGAATCCGGTTGAGAAAGCTAGAGGTAGGCGCTTAGGCATGAGATGGGAGCTCATTCCCAAACCCAGAAGCATCTTTCTAAAGGTCAAATGCCTGAAGTGCGCTAACGAACAACTCGTCTTCGAGAGAAGCAGTACGTATGTCAAGTGCACCGTCTGCGATGAACTATTAGCCCAGCCCACCGGCGGAAAGGCCAAGATTCGTGGCGAAGTAATACAGCCGTTGACCTAGCCGGATAGACAAGGACATGAGCGTCCAAGCATCGCAGGCCGCGTATCCCGAGGTGGGCGACCTCGTTGTCGCCAGTGTTACGCGTGTCGAGGACTACGGTGCCTACGTGAAGCTGGACGAGTTCAAGGAAATCGAAGGCTTAGTCCACATATCGGAAATCTCGACTACCTGGGTCAGAAACATTCGAAACCACGCTAGGGAAGGCCAGAAGCTAGTCCTCAAAGTGCTACGGGTTAACCCGCAGCGGAACCAGATCGATCTCTCCCTCCGGAGAGTGACAGGGCGTGAAAAATCCGAGAAGATGCTGGAGTGGAAAAAAGAGCGCAAAGCCGAGTCGATACTGAAAAGTGCAGGGGACAAACTCCAGAAGCCCAGCGAAGTCGAGACGATAAGAAACCTATTAATTGAAAAATACGGCGGCTTATATTCGCCAGTGGAGGAGGTGCTTGAAGAAGGCCCTGAGGCGCTGGTGAAGTCGGGGCTATCTGCTGACTGGGCTCAGGCCATAGCGGAGGTTTCCAAGTCTAAGATTCGACTGGAGAAGTCTAAGGTTAGGGCTACAGTCTCAGTCTCCTGCCACAAGCCTGGTGGCCTTGAAACGATCAAGCAGTCGTTTGCCTCAGCGAAGAAGGTTCGGAAGCCTCGGGGGACGGAGGTCAGGATATACAGTATCGGTGCGCCAAGATACAGGGTTGAGGTGGAAGCGGGTAGTTTCGAGTCGGCGGAAAAAGCCCTCAACTCGATCGTGGAAGAGCTTCTCTCTACTATCAAGAGGTCGGGCGGTGAGGGGAGGAAACTCGGCTGAAATGGCTGATGAGGAAGTGTGTGAAATGTGGGCGTTACACTATGAACGAGTCTTGCCCCTCATGCGGAGCGGCGACTGGTATTCCCCATCCCGCAAAGTTCTCGCCCGATGATAAGTACGCAAAATATAGGACGGAAAGCTCTGGTCCAACAACCTAATTGTAGTCGTTAGGTCTCGGTCAGCCTAACTGGTAGGCTGACGGCGATGTCGAGGAGGAGGCTTGGGTCTCCGCCCCATCGAGCCCTGACGAGTAGGGAATCTTGGCCGGCCGGTAGAGAGGGGGGTGGCCAGTTGTTGAGGCCGAAGAAGCCTGCGGAGGTCGCGTTTACCTTTTGGATGAAGTTCCAAGTATTGCCGTTGTCCGTGGAGTCTTCCAACGTAATGGAAGTTGCGCTGGTGGATGTCTCGATCGGGGCACCCGTTACCTTGTTTGTCAGTGTGCCAGTGACGTTTGTCTTGCCTCCAGTTCGAGGCACAACGGCAGGACTCACTCTGACTGTGGCTAGGGTGCTGGTTGGATACTTTACCGAGTAGACCAGCACGTAGCTGCTGGTTGAGGAGAATGTCCGGGTGAAGAAGTGGGGAGTGGGCGGGCCGGGAGGAATATCGGCGGTCCCACCGGGTATGCCGCCGGGATAGCCGTCTCTCATCAGCAGTCCGAGAAGGGTGTTGCTTGCGGGTAGGGGTGAACCTCCAACGCTTGTAGTGATTACATCATCGGTAGTCTGCTTGTTTATGGTTATTGTCCGGTGGTAGGTGGACGCGCCGGAGGAGTCAGTTACCTGTGTAAAACCTACGGTTGCGAGCCCTGCGGGTGTCTGGATGACTGTTCCGTTTCCTATTCGCACCATCCAGTACCATTTGCTATCCTCTCCGTAGCCGCAGAAGAGTACGGAGGTGGAGCCGCAGAGATTTCCTCTGTTGTAGCTGACGAAGACTGCGACGTGTGTAACTCCGTACCGCTGGAGGAGATGAACCGCTAGGGATTCGTTGAGCATGAAGCCTGTGGCTATGGCTTGAATCTGTGTCAGGTTGCCGGTTCCGTTGTCGGCCAGGGTGTGAAGCCCAGTATTGTACGATATCCAATAGCCATAGTCCCACCAGGCGAAGACGACTGATGTGGAGGGTAGGTTGTTGTTCATCCAAGTGAGTGCCTGGAACCAGTCCCCCACGGAGGCTCGGATAGGAAGGCTTGAGGAGGCTATTGTAACTGGTGTGTAGGCTGATTGTACAGCGGCGATGAAGGATGGAATGATCAGGATCAGGACGATGATGAGAATTCCGATGCTGAATTCTCGACTGACCCTGGTAGTAAACCGAAGTTTGCGCCGGGAGAAGATTACCGATTGCTGCATGATGTCCATGGCGGGCTTGCCGAGCTCCACGACTGTTATGGCGGCCAGTGTCGAGATGGCAGGTCCTAGTACGAGGGTCAGCCTCACGAGGCTGGCGGCGAAGTAGAAAGCGGTTACGCCGAAGATTATGAGGAGTACGTCAGAGTCTCTCAGCCTCTGGAAGGCGAAGAAGAACCCGAAGACGCCGAGTAGGATGATGCTTCCAAGTTCTAGGAAGAAGCTGGCCCAGGTGGAGGGCCTGTTCTCTGCCACTGAGGCGACCAAAGGAATTCCCTGACGTAGGAAGGGGTCGAGTGTTGTGAGGAATTTGGCGCCGAGGCCGCTGGAAAGGAGGCTGGAGGTGGAAATCACGTATCCGAAGGCAGCAATAGAGGCGGCGAGTAGGCCAGCGATGGTCAGCCGGCCTCGGGTTGTGGGGGCTAGTTTGGAAAGTTCCATTATCACAAGCAGCCCCATGATTCCGAGGAGGGCTAGGGTGGTGCTCTCGGTAAGGAAGAAATGGCCGAGGTCTGGAATTGAGGTGCTGGTGTAGAGGAAGAAGCCCATGGTTAGCCCGTAGCTCAGTAGTAGTTTGGGAGTGTACCGTCTGAGGAGTATGAGGGCGAGGGTGAAGAGTCCTATTACTTCGGCGGCGTACCTGAAGCTTCCCCAGCTGAAGCTCATGTAGATGAGGCTGATGCTGCTCAGCATGCTGTAGACGACTGTTCCTTTGAGGGAGCGGTTGGGATTTGTGGCGCGTAGGAAGAAGAGGAATGTGAGGATCATTGTGGGGATTCCGACTCCTTCGTTTCGGAAGAAACCTAGGTCTGTTCTGCTGATGAGGCTGCTGTTGAAGGCGGCGAATAGGGCTCCGAATAGCCCTGCGCTTTTGCCCCAGATGTCTTTGGCGAAGAAGTAGGTTGCGAGAACGGCGAAGATTCCTAGTGCTACGGGTACGTAGACGGCGGCGTCTTTCAGGCTGGCGTTGATGCCTATGGATTGGAGGAACTGGTAGAAGAGTGTGCCTGTGAAGCTGGTGCCTGGGTAGCTGGTGATGACTGGTGAGCGTCCGAAGGGGTACCAGGCTTTGAAGTCTGTGTAGCTGAACCAGGCTTGCCAGCCGTTGGCGGTGATCTGGCGCATGTCGTTGAAGTTGAAGTAGGGGTCGAATTCGCTAATGTAGGCTCCCCAGCGGAGTGGTAGGAGTCGGACGATGCCGGCTAGTGTGAGGATTAAGGTTAGGATGGTGTAGTTGAGTATGGTGGGGCGTGGGATGTTGCGGAGGGTTTTTCCTATTGCCCGGAGGCGGATTCCCAGGTTTTCCCGGCTGAGGCCGGATCTTATGGCCGAGTAGCGGCCTTCTGTCTCCTCGCTCATTCTTGACATGCTCCAGTTATTGTGAAGGGTTGAGGAAGGGGCGAGTTTCTGTTGGGCGTTAATATTGTTGTGGTTTCTCTCTGCTTCAGGAAAATCCTGCTTGGTATTGGTGCCCCTTCCGGGGTTCTGCTTTGGGTTTCATTAGGGAAACTCGTGGTTTTACTGGTTTTTGGCAGGTTTCGGGTGTGTTTTTGGGCTATTTTGGCGGGTTTTGTTGCCGGTGTGCTCGCAGGGAGGAGCGGGTGTTCGGTGGCAAAGTTTGGTAGGTTTTGGGGGTGTGTCGTTAGGTTTGGGTGGTTGCGAGTTTTGTTCCGCAGTTCTTGCAGTAGGCTGCGTGGGCGGGGTTTCGTGTTTTGCAGTTTGTGCAGAGTCCTTTCGGGGTTAGGGGCCGGGGTATTGTGAAGGTTTTGCTTGTGCCGGTGTACAGGTTGAACTTGTCTCCGCACTCGCATTGGTACCGGGTGACGTGGTAGGTTTGGAAGTCCCATTCTCGTTCGGGTCGGCTTTGGATGGTGGTGCCGCACTTGGGACAGTTTAGGGCCAACTGAGGTTCCCCCAGGGGGTTTGACTGGTTGTTGGCTTTGGATATTTAAGAATGGAATGGTGGATGTTGGAATAGTTTCACTTTAGTCCTAGGCTTTCTACTCTTCGCAGTTGCCAGCTGACCTCGCCTTTGACCGTGTCGATCCATATGAGGAAGGCCTTGTCGTCTGCGGGTTTGGAATTGTAATTGTTCAGGTCTTGGATGAGCCTCGGGTCCACTAGTGCCTGTGTGGTTGCTCCTTCGCCCGTGTTGGGGTCTACTAGTTCGAAGCTGATTCGTGTCTGGTTTGTCTCGGGTATGGCGGTGTAGTGGAGGACGTAGAAGCCGCGGCCGTCGAGGCTGAGGAGGACGGGTTTTTCTTGGGGGTTGATGGTCAAGGATGTGGGCTGCTTGGGCCTGGGGCTTGTTCGGTTATTCTGCCTTGTCACTATGCCATCCTAGTGCACGGCCGGGCGCGGGACGCGCGTGTTTCGGGGGCCCCCGCCGGGGTCTAGAAAAGAATCTTTTTTTGGAAAGGATTTGATGGATTGATAGATTGTTTTTTGAGATGTGTCTGTTTCGGAGGGGGGTGTCTCTACTCTGTGGGAGTCAGGAGTCTCTTGTCTTGAAAGGCCGTTGATAGACCCCCCTTTTTGAGGGTCGTTTTCTGTCCGGCAGGGATTTTGGGTGATTTTCCTGGTTTAGGGTTCAGAATCTGCCCGTCTCGGGTTTTGGCTACCCCCTGTTTTGAGCACATTCGTTCGGGACCCTTAGGTGTGTGAATGTAATCGGCTCTCAGACTGGTGAAACGGGTTCATTCTGGGCTTTTTCAAGAACTGTCGCATTGACCTAAAGGAACGCCGCCTTTGGTAGACTAGTCCTTCACGTTCTTTTGGTTCAGAGCGCTCCAGTGGTTGAGAACTGTTCTCTTCGGTATTCCAGCGGAACCAGAATATCATATGGCTAAGACTGGAGCAAGACCTCTGCCGTATGACAAGGTTTATGTCGATCACAGCAGCGTAAAACCTCGGGAACCATATGGCCACAGTGACGGTTTCGCCGAAGTATCAAGTTGTCATACCGAGCGAAGTTAGAGAACGCTTGAAACTGAAGCCGGGCCAGAAAGTGGCCGTGATAGAAAAGGACGGCGTCGTTCATCTGATCCCGATCAGGCCACTGACAAAATTGAAGGGGACAATGCCAGGAGTATCACAGACAGGCCTCAGAGACGAAGGCACCGAACGCTGATACTGATAGACTCATCTGGCTGGATAGAATACCTAAGAGGCGGACCCAAGGCTGACCGGTACGCCAGTTACATAGCCAATACTCGACCAGAAGAAATACTCACACCAACTCTTGTAGTCTTCGAGGTCTACAGGAAGATCAAGAAAGACAAGGGTGAGGAGAAGGCTCTCGAGGCCCGAGCTCACCTCGAAAACACGAGAATACTAGGCCTTGACGCTTACCTCTCCCTAGCAGCCGCTGACCTGAGCCTAAAGACGGGATTGGGAACTGTGGACTCCATCATCTACGCTACCGCAGCCCAGTACGAGGCTCGCCTCATTACCAGCGACCACCATTTCAACCGTCTTCCCAGCGTGGTCATCCTCTAAGACCCAGGATTTTCCTAGAAGAACTCAACGTTGATTAGACTGCCAGGGAACGCGCGTAGCCTTAGCATTGCTGGGGTTGCGTAGGGTTTCGTGGAATTTTTCGCCAAAGTTCCCTTGACATAGCATCTCAAGCCCCCACTTTCCTGAACCTCGCTAATGACATCTTGTTTGATAAAAAATCTCATCCAGTGATTCCCAGTGATCGCTTGCGCTTTCAGCCATCGGTCGAGTATCCTCTTATCCATAGCATCTAGAAAACCCACGGGCCCAACGACAGGCGAGGTGGTTGGGGTCTGCCCTTCCCATTACCCGAACCGCCGGCACCCATACTGTGCCATTCCAGCCTTTCAGCCTCAGAGGGTCAGCTTCTTCTGCCTGGACCGGGTGCGGGACGAGTAGGTAGGGTATGCAAGGTTCCGGCTCTGGGCTTCGCAAAGCTGTGACGATGAGGTACGCCGTTGCGTTGTACATGAGTTCGGTTCTCGGCTCGGGAATCCTAGTGCTACCAGGGCTTGCAGCGCAAAAAGCTGGCCCTGCTTCACTTATCGCCTGGGCCCTGCTCTCCCTGGCCAGCTACCCGTTGGCCTATACTTTTGCGAGCCTCTCAGCCCGTAGGCCAGAATCCGGCGGCGTCTACTCCTTTGCAAGGGAAAGCTTCGGCCCGCGCATTGCCACTGCGACGGGCTGGCTGTTTGTGGTGTGGTATGTTACCGGGGCTCCGGCTGTGACTGTGATCGCGGCGTCGTACCTTGCTTATGCGTTTCCACTGGGCCGAGACGCCGTTTACATGATCGCAGGGCTGATCGTCCTCGGAACCTTCATCATCAACTACCGGGGCATTGTGATTAGCAGCAAGTTTCAACTCGCAACCATCGCCTCAATAGTGATTCTCCTTCTAGCAACGGTGATAGCTTCCGCTCCATTGGTCAGGGTCGAAAACTTCCAGCCCTTCTTTCCAAACGGCCTTCTGCCAATCGGTGTTGCTGCCGCCCTGATATTCTGGTCTTACCTGGGCTATGAGAACGTGTCCAATGTGGCGGAGGAGTTCGAGAACCCGAAGAGAGACTTCCACCGGAGCATAGTTCTCAGCGTGGTAGTGATCAGTGCCCTGTACTTCTCCGTTGCACTGGCCACTGTGGGGACCCGGGCCTACAAGGCTGGGGGAAGCGTGGCCCCCTTCGCAGCAATACTCTCCAACGCCCTGGGAGTCTACGGTGCAGCAGGGACAGCAATTCTGGCGGTGTTCATAATATTCGGAACTGTCAACGCGTACACAACCGGGATGTCTAGGGTGATTTACAGGGCGGCCAAGGATGGAGGTTTCCCACGAGCCCTAGACAGGATCCACAGTAGGACAGGGGTCCCGCACCGTTCTCTGGCTCTCCTATCAGGGCTATCGCTGATCGCGCTGGTCATGTTCTATTTTCTGAACGTGGACCTAACGACGGCATTGCTGATTCCCAGCGGGGCCGCGATCCTAGTATACGTCATCGGGTCCGCGTCGGGAATCAAGCTGCTCGACGGAGGGGGAGTCAAAACTCTGTTTCCCTGGATTTCTCTGGCAGTATCGCTGGTCATGATGCCGTTCGTAGGGGTTCTACTGAGTGTAAGCCTCGTTGTCGCAGCGTTTGGGCTGGTCTACAACAGACATGCAGCCAGCGCAACGCCGAAAACATCCATCATCGGCGAGGCCCAAGTTCTCAGAGCTTGAGAACTAGGGAGAGTGCGTAGTAAGTGGCGGCGGAGATGATTGCCGAGGCGGGTATCGTGAGGACCCAGGCCCAGACAATTCTCCGGGCAACACCCCAGCGCACCGCTGAGAGACGGCGAGTAGCTCCAACACCGATTATTGCTCCGGCAATCGTATGAGTGGTGCTGACCGGTACTCCTAGGGAAGCGGTGGCAAACAGGGTTGAGGCTGCTGCAGCCTCTGCGCTAAAACCGCCGAAGGGGCGAAGCTTAGTGATCTTCATCCCCATAGTGTGGACAATACGCCAACCGCCGAACCAGGTTCCCAGGGCAATGGCTGCATGGGCCATCAATATGACGTAGAACGGGACGAAGAAGACCGGTCCCAGTAAGCCTTGGGTGAAGAGGAGGACGGCTATTACCCCCATGGTCTTCTGGGCATCATTGGTGCCGTGCCCCAGACTATAGAGGGCAGCAGAAACCAGTTGCAACCGTCGAAAGGCGTGGTCCGATACGGGGCGAGAATATCTTCTCGCAATCCTGGTAGTAACTAGGACTAGGCCGATGGCCCCGAGCAGACCAATGAGGGGAGAGAGTACGATGAAGAGGGCTATCCTGCTAACGCCCACAGTCTGAACGACACCCCAGCCCGACGCGGCGACACCCGCACCGACAAGCCCACCGACTAGAGCGTGAGAGGAACTTGTAGGCAGCCCAAAATACCATGTGATCACATCCCAGGCGGTGGCTCCCACAAGGACTGCTATGAGCAGAAATGGGGTGACGATTCTCGGGTCGATAATGCCCTTGCCGATTGTTGAGGCTACGCTCACGCCGAAGCCGAAGGCAGCTACGAAATTGAAGAATGCGGCCCAGGCAACCGCGAGGCGCGGAGGAAGAACACGTGTGGAGACCACTGTTGCGATGGAATTGGCGGCATCGTGAAACCCATTCATAAAGTCGAAGGAAAGTGCGATAGCGATTACTAGAGCCACTAATCCAAGGTTGGCCATAGGAGCATCCGACGCCTAGGAGTATTCCAGAACAATATCACGGATTACCTGCACCACATCCTCGCACTTGTCGGTAATATTCTCCATCAGCTCGTAGACCTCTTTCAGTTTGATGATGGAAATCGCATCACGGGTCTTGAACAAGTCGGCTACAGATTCGTTCAAGACCACATCAGCCTCGTTTTCCAACCTGTCAACCTCATTGCAACGGGCCTCGATTTCCGGGGCTTTGATCTTCTTTATCCCAGCGAAAGCAATGTCGATCTCCTGAACGGATTTAACAACGGCATCGGTGAACCTTCGCATAGGCTCCGTGGGAGCATCGATCTCATAGAGATAGAGGCGGTTAACCACGGCGTAAATGTAGTCTAGGACATCATCGTAGAGAGAAGCAAGCTTACTGATGTCCTCCCGGTCAATAGGCGTCACGAAACTCTTGACAAGATGGTCGTAGATCTCGTGAACAATCTCGTCCCCCTGATGCTCAATCTCCTTTATCCCATCACGTCTCTTAGCAAGGTCATCATAGTTCAGAATAAGCTCGTTCAGGGCTTGAGCACCCGCAAGAACATTCTTGGACTCCCGCTCCAAGAGCTGAAAGAAGATCTTCTCTTGTGGAATGAGGATATCTCGAAGTCCCATGACAGACCCGTAGCGAGCGCCTCACGAGGGGAATAAATTGCTTCGTGAACCGGGACCAGCAAACGAAGGGTCAAAGTTGCTTGCCAGCCAACGCACACCAACTGTCCCCACTCATGTCTATGATGAGGATGGGGCCGGTGCATGAGCCTATGTATTATCCTTGACCCGAAGCCTTCGTGCGCGATGGGAAGCTACAAATCTATTGTGATATGTGAGCTACATAGTTCATCATTAGTTTCAATCGGAAGTCTCCATATGCGACCACTTCCAGGTTCTATTTCGTCTAATGAAAATGATTGTCAGCGAAAATCTGCGCCGAATAGTTCGTGAGCTGATGATGGTATGGTCTGGAAAGCGGAGAACTCGGATCTTTGAACTATACTTCAGTGAGAGTGGCGAGACCTACGATGCCGAAGTAACGCCGCTCATTGTTGGAGGCTCGTCTTTCGGAGAAACTTGAAACATGAGCTTTCAAAGAAAGGACAGATGATCGACTCTTAAGGAGTTCAAACGTCAGCCGAAGACTCTTGACGCGAGGAGTGAAGTCCAAAATTTGGGATCAATGGGCGCGTCAGAATAACTGGTGGCGTCGAGCTGTAAGGTTGATTGCCATTTCTGCAATGTCTTCCGAGTATTCGGTGATGCGCTTCAGGCTTTCTAAGGCGAGTCTCACGCTTACGATGGTTTTCTGATCTAGCCTGTAGTCGAAGAGTTTGTCCATCACGCTTTCAGCTTCCCGCTCTAGTTTCTTGGCGGACGTGATTGATATGTTGGCTATGTTTCCCTCAACTTTTGCAAGGGCTTTGAACGCGTCCTCTAGGAGAGTTGTCGTTAGGTCGGCGACTTTGGCAAGTGCTTCGCCGAGTCGTGTGGGAAGAGGTTCTATAATGCTCGTTGACATCCTGGCAATGGTTGTTGCATGGTCTGCGATTCTTTCCAGGCTTTTGGAGACGACACGGTACACAAGACAGTCCCTCGGGTCCGAGAGACCAATCTCCTGGATAAGGCTACGATTCAGAACTGCCATTGTCAGTTGTCTTACAATGAAGAGATAGAATCTGTCGATTTCCTCATCTCTTTTGATGACTTCGTCGGCTAGAGCCTGGTCCTTGTTTCTTAGGGACTCGACGGCGTCGCGCAGCATCAGCTTGGCTATCAGGCTCATCCTGGAGATGAGTTTTGGTGTTGGAAGGTCTCCGTAGTTGGAGAGGCACTGAATTATCAGCTCGTCTTTCGACTCTTCGATGATCTCGGAGCCGACGAACATTCGGCGCGCTGCTTCTCTGAGGTATGTCCGAAGGTCGGGCTTGGCCGAGGCGTGAAAGTGTATCTTCAAAACGTCGTATCCGGCAAGGTATTGGGCGACGACCGTTCTCAGTAACTCTTCCCTGTCTTGGTCCTTGGAGGCGGCGAGGGTTACCTCAGCAGCCTTATTCTCGCTCGAAGGGATTTTCTGATGAGCCACCAAGGTGAGTGAAGAGTCGGACCGGGGAAGTACCGCGACGACATCTCCGACCTTGAGCCCCTGCTCCTTTACCCATCGTTTTGGAAGCGAGACTGTGTAGCTGGCTCCGCCGGTCATCTGAAGCTTCCTAAGCTCCATTTCTTTTAGCAAGGCGACGCTCTACTGTGACTATGGATTTCTGCCTCAACTATATAGTTTGCGCCGTCAATACTTACTCCGCAGACGCAGTAGCTTGCCATGTTTTCACGACAGATGAACGCAAGAGACATACGGCCATGACTATCGGCATCGCTGTGTTCACCGGTAGGGAAGCACATCATCTAGTGAAAGACTGAGGGCTATTGCCGTAAGGATATACTCCCGATACTCCGGAGCGCATACTTATTCACCGCTTGCCTCTCTTTAAGCAAAGATGCAGATGAAAAGCAACGGAGATACTGTAATCACCCGGAGCGGTGGAATTAGCAAAACAATCTTCATAGTAAGTCTTGTGGTGGTGGCATCAGTGAGCGGTTTGTCCGGCTATTTCGCCGCAGGATTCTTCAAGCCATCTCTATCTACCACTATCCTGAACGGGGCCGGGGCAACCTTCCCGTATCCATTCCTGTCAGCAGTATCCGTTAATTATAGCAGGAGTAATCCAAGCGTACAAGTCAACTATCAATCCATCGGGAGCGGAGGTGGAGTGAAAGCACTCATAGCAAAAACTGTGGACTTCGCAGCCTCCGACGCTCCGCTGACCGACAACCAGAGAACCAATGCTACAAATTCGCTTCACATCCCTGAGACCATCGGTTCGGTAGTGTTTGCCTACAACATTCCCAAGCCTACAAGCGGAACCCTTCCCAAGGGTCTCAACCTGACCGGTCCAATCATCGCCGGCATCTTTCTCGGAAGCATCACCAACTGGAGCAACATGACGATTCAGAACATCAACCCCGGATTCCAACTCCCCAACCAACTCATTTCCGTGGTACACAGATCTGACGGATCCGGAACCACCTTCGTATGGACCAGCTATCTCTCCCTCGTCAGCCCTGTCTGGAGCCAGAACATCGGCGCTGGAACGGCAGTCGCGTGGCCCGTCGGGCTAGGGTCAGCTGGAAACGAAGGAGTTGCAGGGGTCATTCGAGGGACATCATACTACGCAGGATACGTTGAACTAGCTTATGCATTGCAGAACAAGATGTCGTACGCTTTCATCCAGAACCCGGCGGGGACCTACATTGAACCCAGCCTAGCCTCGACCCAGGCCGCTTTGAATACAATTGCCTCTCTACCTGCCGGCGATCAGAGCTGGAAGAGCGTTACACTGCTAAACTCCTCAGACCCTGCTGCATACCCAATCGCTAGCTTCACCTATCTGCTGGTCTACAAAGAGCTCAATGTTGTCCCAAGCATGACCCAGACAAAAGCCAAAGCACTTGTCGATTTCCTCTGGTTCGTCGTCCACAACCCCGGCGGACAAGCACTCGGGCCAGCACTCGGCTACGTTCCACTACCTGACTCAGTTACCACCATTGACGAAACAACGATCAAATCGATTACCTTCAACGGAACAACCCTGCGAAGCTGATTGTGTATTACCGCTCCGTCACACCCTTTTTTTCGAACAGTCTTTCCAGAACCAATTAGAGAAAATCCTAGCCTGAGGGAACACCTGTGTTGCGCGACGGGACCACCTGAAGACGAACGTGGTCTCAGGCATGTTGCGAAGTAGAGGGTGTGTGTCATGGTGTTGAAAGAGCAACAGAGAAAAGAAGAAGAAAGTTTCCGTGAGCGGCTGCTCGGATTCTTTGGGCATTCGATTTTTCAGTTCATTTCAACGTTCTTCGGTTCTGTCGTCGCCGTTGTTCTGGCCTTGATGGCTATCGTGCTTGTTTCAGGATCCTTCCCCGTGCTCCAGAGGTTCGGGCTAAGCTTCTTCACGGGCGTGAACTGGAACCCGGTGATAGGAAAAGAAGCGTTTGGCGCACTCCCGTACATCCTTGGAACGCTAGTAACCTCCGCGATCGCAATAGCTATCGGGGTTCCGATAAGCCTCGGGATAGCGATATTCCTGGCAGAAATGTCGCCTTGGAAAATCAGGGGTCCCATCTCCCAACTGATTGAGCTTCTAGCTGCTGTGCCCAGCGTAATCTACGGACTGTGGGGGCTGTTCGTCTTCAGGTTCTGGATCAGAGACTGGATAGAGACTCCCCTCTCAACATACTTCGGGTCCATCCCAATTCTCAAAGGGACACCTTTTGGCCTTGATGTCCTCACTGCAGGGCTTATTCTCGCTATTATGATTATTCCGACAGTTTCCTCTATCTCACGCGAAGTGATGATGGCAGTTCCTGCCTCCCAAAGGGAAGCCGCGTACAGTCTTGGCGCAACGAGATGGGAGACGGTTCGTATCGGCGTCTTGAACTATTCTCGCTCAGGCATTTTCGGAGCCGCTATCCTCGGCCTTGGAAGGGCCGTAGGTGAGACAATGGCCGTGACCATGGTGATTGGAAATGCGATAGGGCCTGCCGCGCTTCCAACTTCACTCCTTAAGGCGGGTCAGACACTATCATCCCTCATAGCTAACGAGTTCAACGAGGCGGACCCGACATCACTGCACCCGGCTGCATTAATCGGATTGGGCCTTATCCTGTTCATGTTTGCCCTTCTCATCAACGTGTTCGCCCAGCTATTGGTTTGGAAGGTTCTGAAGGTGAAGGGAGGATCAGTGGAATGATGCCCCCTAGTTCCAAAGCTCGAAGATACAAGGACAGAATTGCATTTGGCCTGTGCGTTGTCTGCATAGCGATCGCGGTGGTGCCGCTTGTGAGTATTCTGGTTGAGGTCGTTGCAAATGGAGCTCCAGCTTTGAGCACGGAGTTTCTGACCAGTCCCCCCGGTGTGATTGGAGAGGCGGGGGGCGGGGTTGGAAACGCGATTCAGGGGACGCTGATTCTCATGGGTCTCTCATCTGCGATCGGGGTTCCGGTAGGGGTCCTGGCCGGCATCTACTTGGCCGAGTTCGGCAACAATAAACTAGGCCATTCACTCAGGTTCCTCAATGATGTGCTCGCAGAGTTCCCATCAATTGTGGTCGGAATTCTCGCCTACTCGATAATAGTAGCTACGACCAATATTGGATTCTCCATTGGACCCCTTTCTATAAGATTCACCACAGGATTAGGGAGCTTTTCTACAATTGCAGGCGCCATCGCACTGTCCATCATAATGTTGCCAGTCGTAACCCGCACAACGGAAGAGTCAATCAAATTGGTCCCAGCTACTATTCGGGACGCGGCTGCAGCGCTCGGGATAAGGAAGTGGAGGGCTACCGTGAGCGTGGTGTTAAGCACCGCTCGTGGCGGAGTGGTGACAGGCGTCTTGCTGGCTGTGGCGCGAATCACAGGGGAGACAGCGCCTTTGATTCTTACCGTTTTGGGAAGCAACCTGTTCTTCACAGGCCTGACACATCCAGTTGACGCGCTTCCACTTCGCATATGGAGGCTCGCTCTCCTACCCTATGACTATGCAAGGGAGCAGGGCTGGGGAGCCGCGCTCGTGCTCATCATCATAGTCCTCACCCTCAACGTGACTGTCAGGCTAGTTACCAGGGGAAGGTATAGCATGGTGAGGTCGAGAATATGACGGTTGAGCTTCAGATAGAGACAGTGAAACCTGCAAATACGCAGGCCTTCGAGGCAGCCGGTCAGGGAAAAACCTTGGGCCCGTTCAAAATGCAGACTGACAAGCTGAACGCGTGGTTTGGGCAGAACCACGTTTTGAAGGACCTCTCAATCAAGTTCAGGGAGAACCAGGTTACGGCTATAATCGGACCTTCGGGTTGTGGCAAGTCGACGTTGATCCGATGCCTCAACAGGATGCACGAGCTGGTCCCAGGTGCTAAGACAACAGGCAACGTGCTCTTGGACGGGGTAGAAATCTACTCTAGACGAGTTGATGCGGTCACTGTCAGGAGGAGGGTGGGAATGGTCTTCCAAAAACCCAACCCGTTTCCTACAATGTCAGTCTATGATAATGTTGCCGCGGGTTTGAAGCTCAACGGGGTGAGGAATCAGGAGAAGCTTGACCAGGCGGTATTGAACAGTTTGAAGAGAGCTGCTCTCTGGGACGAGGTGAAGAATGACCTGGACAAGTCCGGAGTAAGCCTCTCCGGGGGGCAACAGCAGAGGCTCTGCATTGCAAGGGCCCTCGCCGTTGAGCCTGAGGTGATATTGATGGACGAGCCTTGCTCTGCCCTTGACCCCATCGCGACCGCCAAGATCGAGGAACTGTTAACAAGCCTCAAAGAGCAATATACGGTCGTAATTGTCACTCACAACATGCAACAGGCTGCGAGGGTGGCTGACTTCACAGCCTTTCTCTACCTAGGTCAGCTCATAGAGTACGGTGAGACGACCAACCTCTTCGAAAAGCCCGAACAGGAACTGACTGAAAGGTACCTGACGGGGAAGTTCGGGTAGGAAGGCTGACCCATGGCGAGGCTAATGGACATGGGGCTGGACAGGCTCAGGAGCATGATACTTGACATGGCTGGGCTGTCCAACAACACAGTTACCACCGCCATCGACGCTTATGAGCAGGGGAAGGATGTTCGAACAACCATCTTTGGATGGTCTGAGGAGCTCCGCCTTCTTCAAGACGAGGTCAGTGAACTCGCCGTGGAATTGATTGCTCGGTACCAGCCGGTTGCCTCCGATCTGAGATTCATCAAGTCTTGCATGGAGATCTCATACGGGTTCTCACGCTTCGGGAGGTACGCCCATGACATCGCGGACGTTCTCGGCATATTCGGCGACCTATCCACATGCGACAAGAGCATGATCCATAAGGCCGGTGACCAAGCCAAGACCATGGTCAATCTGAGCATCAAAGCCTTCACCGAGAGAAATGTTGAGCTTGCAAGCAAGCTGAACGAGATGGACGACATTGTTGACAACATCTACATGGACTTCGTGAAGAAGGCTGCCCACAACCCGGGGGGAGACTTGAAGTGCACGGTCTCCGCAACGCTGATTCTCCGGTACTTGGAAAGGATTGCTGATCATGCCACTTACGTGGGTGACAGCGTGCTCTACATTGTGTCGGGAGAGCGAACAGCCCGGAAATAACGTCTTCAAGCCTGTAGTGTTAGGCGTCTAGGTAGAAACTCGTGGCAAACTAGTGAGACCCGTATGTTTAACAGGTCAAAATGCGGATGCTTCCCATGCTACCAATGCAGAAAGTCATGTGCGAGTGAGTTTCTGGGAACCCTCGCCCTTGTCGTGGCGGGGGCAGGAACGGTGGCGTTTGCTTCCCTGGTTGAATTGCCGCAAAGCCTGCTTCTGATTGCTCTGAGCTTTGGGCTCACGGTAGGGCGCGTTAGGAATAGTTCTGGGAGGGGTCTCGGGGGCCCATGTCAACCCAGCAATGAGCCTCGCCAATGTCTTCGCTGGTAGGCTTAGAGCCGGCCTCTTAGTCCCATTCGCCTTTTTCCAGGTCCTAGGAGCCCTCACCGCGGGGGCGATTCTGAGACTTGTCTTCCCAGCATCATCCGCATCTAACTTCTTGGGCTCGACACTACTGGCTCCGTCAATTACGTCCTCAGTTGCAATTCTTCTTGAATCGGCCGGGACGTTTCTATTGTCTTGGCTGATTCTCAATGTATCATCCTCCAAGTTTGGGCGGAGGAGGCAGGCGGCTCTGGTCGGGATCACTCTATTCCTACTCATCCTCGTCCTCGGGCCTCTGACTGGTGCTTCTCTCAACCCGGCCCGGAGTTTGGGCCCCGCCCTCGCCTCCGGCCATCTGGAGAATCTCGGAGTGTTCGTTGTGGGTCCATTGGCTGGCGGGGCCGCTGCGGGTGTTATCGGAAGGATGAGAAGGGTTTGAAGAGGGTCCTGTTTGTCTGCATTGAGAACGCTGGGAGGAGCCAGATGGCAGAGGCGTTCGCGAACCATTACGGTAAGGGGAGAGTGGTCGCGGAGAGCGCGGGAACAGTCCCGGCGAACGAGGTCAACCCAACAGTTGTCAAAGTGATGAAGGAGAAAGGCTTGGACGTATCCCGGAATCATCCCGCACTGATGGACTTGGAACGGGCGAAGAACGCGGACTTGGTCGTGACGATGGGTTGCAGTGTTGAAGAGGTGTGCCCAGCACCGTTGCTTAGACATGCTGTTGACTGGGGGCTAGAGGACCCGAAGGGAAAGCCGATTGAGAAGGTCAGGGAGATTCGTGACGAGATCGAGAGAAGGGTCCAGGAACTATTGTCCAACTTGTAGGGGAGAAATGGACTAGTTCTCCTAGATGGACACGAAGCTCTTCAGATAGAATTGGGCTCGTGGAGCGCGGACTTGCTTTGCTTGCAAACGGGGCGAGATGACACTTTCAATATTGTGGAATCAGAAGGGTCTCCATGTTGGAACAAATACATTCTGTCGGTTTGTAGGGTGACCTCTGGGGGAGCGGAAAAAAAGGAAGTGAGTGGTAGAGGTCTAGAGTTATGCTACTTTTTAGCGTGGACTTTTGCTGTGAACTGGCCTTCGACTTGGTTGGCTGTCCCTTCGATCAAGCCTTTAGTGTTGTTGAGCCAGGCTAGTTTTGGCGATTTTGTTATGTAGGTTAGTTCGCCTTCCCAGGCGATTGTGGTGGGGCTGGTGTTTTTCGCGGTGCCCTTGCCGGTGACTACGACCATATCCGCCCCGGAATTTTGGATTCCGCGGCCTTCCCATGTGCTGGTCCCGTCGGGCTTCATGTTGATGCTGGTTGTTTCCATGAAATTGGCATTGTACTTGCCCGTTATCTGGCCCTCGTCGTTCATCTCCATCTTGACGCCGCTCTGGTTGACCTCTTTGATAGTCCAGCTGTGGGTTTTGCCTTTGATCTCTGCGATTAGCTCGCCTTTTGCTTTCTGAGTTGAAGCTTGCATGGTTGTTTCCTAACCTGAGCCGGGTCTAAACCTCCTATTTGAACGGTTGGTTAGAGAATAGAATAAGAGTGAAACTGTTTTGGCTCACTAACAGAGCCTCTCGCTTCTTACGCCTTGAGAGGCGATAAGCGCTTTTCACATGGAGCTTGCCCTAGTTCCAACTGGTGTGCATCTCGATGCATTCCCAGCAGAAAGGAAGCCAGTATGTTTGCCCATCCAGACCCATCAGCTGTGCACCCTCACGGGTGCAACCGCAGGAGCACCTGCAGTTCTCCGTCCCCATGCCCGCCGGCTTTGGGTTTGACGAACTCGTCATGGTTGAGAAAGAATGGCACTCGATCCGCGATAAAGCGGGCTTGTAACCTACTCTCTGTTCTCCTCTCGCCGAAGCAACACCTCCCTCAGGGCCACGTTATCCCGTGAGCATGGAGTGACTGGAGCCTTCTCTATCCGGTACAAGTTCCCGTGATGAATACTCGGAAGGGGGTAAGTATGGAACGGGATTCCAACAGGCTTGAACGTGAAATCAATAGCCAATCCGAAATCCATGACCTTCATCCTGTCCTGCCACAAATAGGCCCGTTGTAAGAGGAGGACAGCCAGGTAAGGTTGTTCCATTTTTTCAATATTGCACGGAAAGAAGCAGGACTTTCTAGTTGTTTCTGCCAAAGCGGGGCGTGAGCCTACGGGTTTGCTCTTTCATGGTCCGAGGCCGAGCTGGCCATCAAGCCGAGAACGTTGTAACCTACTCTCACTGTTCCACCTTCACCTGCACAACAGATTCCAGAGGATGTAGATATCTCAAGTTTCTTTGATTACCCATTCTCCTGGGACATCCAAGAAGGGTGAGGATTAGGAGCGGTTTCTGAACTGGCGAGACATGAGACCTAAAGCATATCAGAGTAGACGCGAATAACCGCTGCGCACCGTCACAGGTATAGTCATTCTTAAGGGTCCGGGACGCGTCTCCATTAGGTGAAGACATTCTGCCGCCGAGCGTGACGTTAGATGAGAAGAACAATCTTCGCCGTGGCCTCGATGCTTCTCATTTGCATCGGGATAGGCGCCTATTTCTTCTCACCCCCCGTCACCACTTCCAATGTCCCAGTTGGAACCATTAGACTGCTAATCACAGACCCTCCCATTAACCAAGCAAGTTCCCAGACCTACGACCCTAGCATCCAAGGCATCTTTGTGACTTTCACCAGGATTGAGATTCATGCAGCCGATGCGGGGAGCGACAGCGGTTGGCATTCCCTCACTGTGGGGTCCAAGACAATTGACCTTCTTCAAGTGCTGAGCGTTTCTGATCTCCTCGGAAGCGCAAGCTTGCCAACGGGCAAGTACGACATGATTCGAATGTTCGCTGACTCAACAAGAGTTGTGATAGATGGACGCAACTTCGTTTACAACATTCCAGGCGCCGCCCATACAGGGCTCAAAGTACCAATAGTCTCGGGAGGCTTCATGCTGACCGCGGGGGGCACCGTTAGCGTGCTCTTGTCCCTATCCTTCAATAGCCACGAAATCCTGGCTCAACAACACAACAAGAATGTCCGTAACTTGGTCCCCGTTGTCACAGCCGAAGTCCGGTAGCCCAAACCTAGGGGCCCCTTCAGGCTAGCCTTCTGACCTAGCTTAGCCACGGCCACTTTGCTTAGTCATCATTATGAGGACGGAGTCGAGATGAATGTGTCAGGGGTTCTAATGGTCGGTCGCGCATCTTGGCCGGCAACTTGCCGACTGCAGCTGTGGTACTCAGAGCTTACGATTGGACGCTGTTTTTCTCTTTCGGGTGGCGAAAAAGAGTACCATTCCCATTACCATGGCGGCAATGGCTGCGATGACGAGAAGTCCCCAGGAGCTGGTGATCGAAGTAGTTGGGCCTGTTGGACTGGCCGCCACGTCAAAGATGAAGTAGGCTCCCGCATTATCGTTAACTCCCCTGTTGCCGGATGTGTCGTAGGCGGCAACGTAGTATGCGACACGTCCCCCTCCCGGTTGAGCAGGGATCGTGGCCTTGGCAAGGCCGCTGGTCGAATTGTAAATGGCTGGAAGCACGACGTTGACAGTTGTCCAGTTATCTGTGGTGTAGATGATGCTGACGTTGTAGACTCCATGAGCATCAGTAACTAACACTGATACTGTCACGGGGTCGCCTGAGCCAGGGTTGGTAGGCTGGATGGTTGGGGTTTCGATGGTTGGTGGGGTGGTATCGGCTGGGGGGGCGTGAACTATTGTGGAGAGTGAGAGAAGGGTCAGTAAGACAACGGTCAACGATAGAAGTTTGCTCGGCCTAAGCAAGAATCGTTCCTTCAAAGGGGTATGGTTGGGCAGATTTAGAAGAAGTGTAACCTCGTAATCGTGAATTGAGTGTCTAGAATCGAGTCTTGCAATAGAAGTCTTCTGCGGGAAATAGAGAACATTTTTTTGCGGTTAATCAGAACTCGGGACCCATCGGTCGGTGGATAGTCGTTCTCACACTTAGAGTGTGAATCTCGATGTTGAGCTACGAGGAGTCTATGAATCACGTGCGGCGCAGCCAGTTGTTAGTAACTCGCTGGCCGTCCCGGTCACTTGCTCTGAGAGAGTGGGGGCGCGATGGAGCGCATAGGATTGAAGATTCGGATTATCGGAATAGATAGACCTACTCTCGCGAACGGGTCAATTGATCGCCGGGCTGGACTGTAACCTTCTTCGATGAAGAATGCGTTCCACACCATACTAGTATCCTCAGTGGGCACTTGAACCAGGAAAACCTTGGACCAGCTACGAACCGCCTAATTCCTAGTTCCAGCCTATACTAGGATTTGTCGAGAACTACTGTTCGCCTGGAGCCCGATTCCGCCGCTAGCTATCCGCAAACTCCCGGGCCTCCGCGGGCAAATTCGTTGAAAGTGTTTGGAGCGAGATACGAGTGTCAAGAAACAATACTGTTCACCAAATCCCGGCAGCCGCTAGCTCGAAACGGGTCAAAGCAACTCTGATTCTGTCCAGCCTCATTATTGCCGGTGTCTTAGGAGGATTCTATCTCCGAGCAGGCCTCGCAACTTCCACTGGAAAATACTTTGACTATTCAGTCACCATTCTCATGGAGAACAACGACCTTCAGAGCGTCCTGTCCCAGGGAAGCTTCCAGGCCAGTCTAGCATCGCAGTATACTCTATCCACGGGCTACTCTGCCGTAAGCCACAGGACGCCCACAGGAATATCGTGGATAGTCTAGAATCGCATGGGCTAACGTGGAAGGCCTACGCCGAAGGGCTGGCGAATGGAGATTGTACCGGCGGGGGTATTGACACCGACCACTTCCCCTTTCTCTACTTCTCAGACATAGTCAACAATCCGTCCAGATGCAGTAACCTTCTAGGTGCGACTGCAGGAAGCGACGCCCAGCTCTTAACCAGCCTCAACGCTGGCAGTGGTTGGCCGAACTACATCTGGCTAACTCCCAACACTCGTAATGATGCCCATGACACCAGCATAGCCTTCGGCGACTCTTACCTAGCGGGCATGGTGCCGAAGATTCTATCATCCACTCTCTTCAGCACTCAGAAGGCCGCCCTATTCATCGTCTATGACGAGGGTAATGATGTCTCCTGTTCCAGTGGAGGACCAGACTGCGTTTACGCATCTTGGTCGGGCCCGGCGGCTAAGAAAGGGTTCACCTCAAGCAACCCTTACGATCACTACTCGTATGTGCACACGTTAGAGGATAACTGGGCGCTTCCAACCCTCACATCCAACGATGCGGGTGCTCCGGTAATGGCTGAGTTCTTCAACAGTGCTGCGAGCCTGAGCATCTCGGTCTCTCCCAGCCCAGCCAGTCCGACCGTTGGGCAAACAGTAACGTTCACTGCCACAGTCTCTGGTGGCACTCCACCTTATGGTGTTGGATGGGACTTTGGGGACGGTGGGATTTCTGTGGGCGCCTCAACAACCCATGTCTTCTCTACCGCCGGGACCTTCAATGTTACAGCGGCGGTGACCGACTCAGCCACCCCTGCTCACACCGCTGTCACCTATGTTTTTGTCACCGTAAGCCCGGTGACTGCGCCCGACTTTCAAATGTTTGAAGCCCCTTCGAGCTTGACCCTCACCTCGGGAGGCTCTGGCTCTGCAATAGTCAGTCTTGCAAGTGTTGGTGGTTTCGCGGGCACTGTTAGCTTAACGGACACAGTTTCGCCGGCCGGTCTCTCCGCATCGTTCAATGCCACTAGGGTAGACTTGTCTGCGGGGGGTTCAGCCTCGTCCGAGCTTACACTGCGCGCTTCAACCTCTACGGGAAGTTTCACCGTCCAGGTAACCGGGGTCAGTGGCTCTCTAACCCATTCCGTGACCGTCTCGGTCATTGTAACCGCCGTCGGGTCGCCCGGCTTTTCACTATCTGCTTCTCGCTCTCTTCTAAAGATAGGCCGAGGCTCCTCAGCCAACCTCACAATTACACTGACATCCCTCAAAGGCTTCTCTGGAAATGTTGGGCTGTCAGCCGCTTCCTCGCTCCAGGGACCCCTCTTCAGCTTCAACCCTGGCACGGTCACACTCTCGTCCGGTCAGTCCGCTAACTCTACGTTGACCATCACGATCCCTAGTTCTGCTGGGCAGCACAATTACAGAATCACTATCACGGGGACCAGCGGAACCATCAGTAACTCCACAATCGTGACAGTCCACACCATCAAGCACTCGGTCATGAAGGTTCAGGGCCCCCAGACCATCCAGCCTGGACAGACGGTCTCCTTCATTGTCTCTGCAACCGGCTCAGACCCCGCTGACATCATCACCCTAACTGCGTCAGGTCTTCCCTCGGGAGCCACATTTGACTCATCAACAGGGGTCTTCACGTGGACCCCAACCGAAACTCAAGAGGGCGCCCACACTGTCACTTTCACGGCCGCACACAACGGTACTCCATTGTCGGATTACGAGTTTGTCACCGTAACAGTACAGGGTGAAGCGGCCCCCTGCATCCTGTGCAACCTCCTACCCCACTTCAGCACTTTCTGGCTGCTCGTGTTGGGGGGAGCGATAGGGCTTTTCACCGTTGGAGCTGTTGAGGCAATCCGGGCTCCTAGGGCTGCGAAGCGGGCCCGTAGCCAGATGTATCTGCTGACAAACTAGCTCAGCAGCGGGCCCTGTGAAATAGGCGTTTCCCGGGAAGAAACTGATCTCAATTCCCCTCTTTTTGTTTCGGTCGCCGTTGGGAAGGAGTAGAAGCCCGCCACCAAAGGGGAAATCCCAATGATTATCCGGGCGACCTTACACTCTGTGTGTGTAGCGGGCGACCTACCGGCTCAGATCAGTTCAATGCTCTCCGGAGAGAACCCGAGCTTGACCAGTTCCCTTTTGACATGGTCTCGTTGGTCTCCGTGAAGAACGATCCGTCCCTCTTCCACATCGCCGCTGGTGCCAAGAGCCTCCTTCAGCTTGTGGGTGAGCACTCTCAAAAATGCCTCGTCTTTGGTGGGCCTGTGGGCTTCGACTACGGTCAATTGTCTACCGGTATGATGTGTCTCAAGCCTCACCACGAAATGTTCCGACTCTCTGTCAATGTGTTTCAGAGTGTCCTCGAAGGACAGGTCCTCACCTTCCATGGACTACCTTCTGACTCCTCTATCCAGATAAGCATGTGGAGTAGGGACGAAGCTTCTGAACTGGGAATGGAAGAACTGCTGACTCTGATCCTCAACTTAGCTGGGACCTTTGCTTTCGGACTAAGCGGTGGAATACTTGCCGTTAGAAAGCAGATGGACCTGTTCGGGGTTCTTGTGCTCTCTGTAGTGACGGGCCTCGGTGGCGGGATAATGCGGGACCTATTGCTCGGGCATGCTCCTCCCGGGACGCTGAGCGACTGGCGTTATCTTTCCGCCGCTGCTGTTGCTGGGGCCTTGGTCTTCATGTGGTATGGCAGGGTGGTTCATCACGGACGCCTCATCACTGCCTTCGACGCGGTTGGGCTGAGCGTCTTCACCGTCACCGGCACCACGATAGGGTTGAGTGCTGGGCTCACCCCCGTCCCTGCTGCTCTAGTTGGCATGCTCACCGGTGTGGGAGGAGGAGTTTTGCGGGACGTTCTAGCCGCGGAGGTGCCGTTGATTCTTCGGAGCGAGATCTATGCGGTCGCCTCATTACTCGGAGCCATGGTCATCATCGTTGCAAATCAGGCGCAGGTTCTGGGAACCTCGGTCGAAATTGTGGCTGCCGGAGCAACGTTCGCTCTTCGCATGTTAAGCGTTCGGAGAGGATGGAGGATTCCCGTCGCGACGCCGAAATAAACCGGGTACCTTGCATTATGGCATTACACGATAATCTCTGCGGACTCTATGGTGACTCCCCGCTCTTGGACCATGACCATCGTCTCTTGCCATAGCTTTTCCACGGCCCCGACCAATTCGGTTGGAGTAGATTCGCTAAACCCTGCGACAACCTCGATGAGTCTCCTGAAAGTCTTCGGCTGCCGGGGGCACTCGAATAGTTGCTTCCAGAACCAGCTGGTCGTGAGGACGTACTTTCTGTTGAGTAGAAAGACAACTCTGGCCGTGTCCCAGGCCATATAGAATGCCCGGGTCCTCAGGTCTAGCAGGTCTTTTTTGAAGTCGGCGTTGCGAACTGCCCCAAGCGATTCTGTCATTGCGATGGCCGCGAATCGGATGGCCTCGGTGAAATCTGTCTGGTCATTTTCCGCAACGGCCTCGGCGAGTTTTCTCATCCAGCCGTCTCGGTCAAAAAGGACAATATGGTTCCGGTACTGGTCTGCCTGGATGGGCCAGTCCCATCCGGGTCCCCGGGCGGCTTTCAGAAAACCTGATTCCTGCGGATAGTCGACCTCTACCAGAAGCCCGTCGCATACGCAGTACTTGTTCGGGACCTCCATACCGTCTCTGACTACGCACATCATTTCAAGGTCCGAGTAGGGACGGTCAAGCTTCTTGGCAGTTGAACCGGAGATGTAGACGGCTAGAACTGCGTCTTCGTACTTCTCCAGTAAGTGGAAGGCGATGTTCCGGGCAACCTCTATTCTCTTCTCGTTGGAAACCTCTCTGAGGGGAGGTTTAATGTTTGAAGGGCTAGCCCTCATCATTCTTCAGCCGAGACCCAATCAAGTCCCATTTGGCATCTATAATAGATGGGGCATCGACGCGGCTATTCGCTCATTGTTGCCGTAATGGCGTAGAATGCTGCCACGAGAATAATAGTACCCACGCTCGCGAGTGCACTGAAGAAAGCAACCACCAATGCAAGGCCATAGAAAAATGGTGCAACCCAGTATTGCCGGGTTATTGTCCTGACCTGACTGGGAGCCACATCCTTCCCCAGCAATTTCCCCTGGCCGGAGGCGTAGCGCCAGAGTCTGTTCCAGGCTATTGCAAGTAGGAAAAATTCTCCCGAGTAGACCACTGCTGCGGTGTTTGCATCGCTGCTCAGTATGTGGCTAGCTACCAGTAGTGTGGTGAAGGGTGTTAGGGTGACGAAGAGGAGTAGTGTGCCGTTTAGGAGCATGAACTCCCTGTCGACCCGCCTTATGTAGCTGAACATGTTATGGTGGTTCATCCACATTATCAGTATGGTGGTGAAGCTGGTGACGAAGGCGAAGAAGGTAGGCCACTCCCCCAGCAAACCCTGAAACAGGCTAACTGAACTACCGGAAGTGGGATCCTTGAGACCAAGGACGAGAAGTGTAATCGCGAAAGCGAAGACACCGTCACTAAACGCCTCCAAACGGTCGGTTTCTCGTTCCTCGGAACTTTCAGGCTTCATGTTCAAATGTCTTCAATTTTGGTGCTTAGACTGAAGCCTGTTTTATGGATCATAATAGGCTGGTGGCTATGGTCGGAGTTGATTGACTAGCAAACACAGGAGAAATTCCAATCCCAGTATGATGAATAACACCAGAAAACAGAAATCAACGGGGTTTGAACGAAGCTCTCGAACTAGAGGGGGAGAATCCTGATGAGGATGCGTGCGGTCATGGTACTGGTGTTGGTGGTTGCCGCAGCAGCAGTTGCGGCTGGCGTGTACTATTATCGTTCACCTGGGTCGTCAGGGTCTTCTGATTGCACGGACCCGGACAATATTAGCAGCCACGTCTACAACCCTTCTAGGCTCCAACAGGTCAAAGCGTGCATCACAGCGTCGGGAACGGTGGATAATGTGCTGTCGGAGGCTGATGGAGACTATCATATACGGCTGAGCCTGGATTCACAATACTCGAATCTCACTAACAGCGCCAACGATCAATACCAGTACGGCACTCTGGTTGTCGAGGTCATATGCGCGGGGACAGTCACGCAGGCAGACGCCATGGCACCCTGCCAAGGCTACACGAACAAGATCCCCATCCCTAACATCAACCAACATATCACGGTTACCGGGCCCTACGTTCTCGATACTGACCATTATGGTTGGGCAGAGATTCATCCAGTCTACTCATTGAGTGTGTCATGACGAATCCACAGTCGACCCTAACGCGAGGAACCTGTTGACGTTTCTCAGCGAGATGTTGTCGTTACAAATGTTCTAACTGGAAGTTTGGTCCCGATAGGAGTTATGACTCTTGTCAGAATGCTTCTCCTGCTTCCCCTATTGGCGCTCATAGGGTTTGAGGCTGCCCTGTTCACCAACTTCCCCTTTGCTTGGAGGCTGGGGGGATGCCCATCAGCTGGACTGGGAGCCTGTTTTCCCGTAAGCTACGACTGGTACAACTATGCGAAGGACATTGCATTCTACACGCTACTCGGTTACTGGTCGGTAATAGTCTCCATAGGGATACGTCAAAGGCTGTTCACAACATCGTCCAGAGTCCCATTGTGGAAAAGAGCGTTGTTGAGGGGCCAGTCTTACTAGTTCTCTCGGGCGGACTTCTCATGATCACTTTCCGCCCAAAAAGTCAGAAGCTTGCTACAGGCTTGTTGGCCACCGAATATCAAACTCTAACTCCCGACCAACCTAAATCACTAATCGCCTCACCCTGACGCGTCACTCATCCAAACCGGTTGCCCGGCCAGGCCTCCAGATCTTATCCAAGACTCTCGCCACATCCTCGGTTGGCTTGAGCCTCCTCATTGCTGATCTGTCAGCCCACATGTAGTCATCATGCTCTCGCAGGACGATACTCTCCGAGTTCTTTACAGCTATAGCGAAATTGAACACTCTTGTTTCTTCGCCATTCGCAGATGTATAGTCGAAGGATCCAAGAAATTCACCTGGTTCACTCGCCCTCATTCCCGTCTCTTCCTCGACCTCTCGAATCAAGGCTTCTTCCAAGCTTTCCTCAGGTTCGACCTGTCCGCCAGGAAACTCGTAGATACCGCCCATGAAGTCGTCTTTCTTTCTTCGCAACAGAAGAACCTTAGAGTTTCGCGTAATAACAGCTCCAACGGCAAATCTTTCTATTCCCTTTGCCCTAGCATCCGCAAGGAGGGTCCACTCGAGACTCCGGTCCACAGCAAACCCCTAGCTATGATTCGAAGCTTCCCGGCCTCTAAGATTTACGGATGTGGCTTGCTCACAATTTCAGGGGGGTTTGTCTCAGACTTTGAAGCCGTGCCTTTTTCCAATCGGCCCGGGGGCAACAACCCCAGTGACAGGTTTTGGCTCAGCAGGAAGACGCATATTTGACGGCCTCTTCAAGCGTCTGTAGGTGTGGACCACGAAAACCGGGGTTATGAGGTTTGGAAAGATAACACAGAATGTGTCTGTCTCCGTAGCTCCCGTGAAAGTATAGCGGGCATTCATCCACCCGAAGATACACGCTGCATTTACCGGTTCTCTGGCCATCGGCAAGCCTACAGTAGGGGAGAGTTCACCGCGAGTGATGGTAGCATCTTCGGAAGGCACCTTGAACTTGTGAAGGGAAAGAAAATAGTCCAGGAGTGGACAACGACAGAATGGCCCGAGAACTATCCAGCATCGATTTTGACACTCATCTTTCAGTCCAAGCGAAACGGTACGCTTCTGACGATGGTTCACTCAAGAGTTCCGGCCTGCCAGACGAGTCAGTGCTCATCAGGCTGGAAGGAGTACTACCGGACTCCCCTCAAGACCTATTTCTCGAAGCTCAAGAAGAAGAGTGTCAACACATGAGCTACTTCTGCGGGCTAAATCTCGCCCGGGCTAACTCTGAGCATAGACATGACCGAGAAGGAAGCTCTCTTTGGTGGTTTTAGGCGATTGTACCGTCGACTGAGGACGGTGCTCCGATAAAGTGAATCGAGTACTACCCAAGACGAGCCTTTGAGATGTAGGTCGTGAAAAGGAAGGTCAATAAGGGCCATTGAGTGGTACCACTGGTAGCTTTGCAGTCACAAACCATGTCCAGACTCACCGACTCGGCCCGGAAACTCCTCGAAGGAAAGAACCTCCTCTACCTAACCACCGTAAACCCTGATGGCTCACCACAGATTACACCCGTCTGGGTCGACACGGATGGCCAAAACGTCCTCGTCAACACCGCCGTCGGCCGTGTGAAGCAGAAAAACGTGACCCGCGACCCCCGCGTAGCCCTTGCCCTGAACACACCTACCGATTTCTACGACGTCGCATTGATTCGCGGCCGCGTCGTCGAACAGATAACCGGGGACGCCGCAGACAAGCACATAGACAAACTCGCCAAGAAATACTTGGGCAAAGACACCTATCCATGGCGAAACCCCAAGGAAAAGCGTGTCCTACTGAAGATTCAGCCAGACCGCGTCATTTCACGATAAGAGGCAAGGGACAACCCTTACTGCCTTGTTCGGAGGCTGTCTCCCGGCTTCGAAAGGTTTAGTTGCTCAAGTTCGATTGACTAGGTCAGTGGGGATTGACTACTAACTATATACGCTGGACCGATACCTATGGTTGCTTAGATGGTAAATACGAGTGACGGAGAAGCCTCTTTACCAAGCCTGGGGCTTGAAGAAATGGAAGAGGCCAACATTACCTCTAGGGACAGCAGCATACTCCAGGCCATACAGGAAGAAGGATTAACAGTCTTCACCTTCGACGGATTAAAGCGAATGCTGGGAGTGCACCAGGAGAAGCTGTCCCGGGTCCTCGACAGGCTTGAGGATGAAGGCCTTTTGGAGAAGGTCTCCGAAGGCTACAGTGTGACCCTCAGGGGCAGCGAGCTTATACCCCGCCCCCTCAACTCAGCCCAACCCCGAATCCCAATCGTTCAATCCCTCCTCCCACAGGACATTGACCTCGGCCAGATCGTCTCAGGGCTGAAGGGTCGCTGGTTCGGCAGCTTACGCTGGCTAGGATACTCCCAGAACGAAGAGGGAATGGTGTTGAAGTGGATTACTGAAGATGATGGTGTTCAGATAGATGCGAAGTTCACCGACGCCTTCCTGAGCATCGAAGCCAAAGTCGGGGAGGGAAAAGAGGTCGGCCAAGCGGTAAAGGCCTCCCACCAGCTGCTAGGCTACATCAGCCGACTATACAATGCGCCTCGGAAAGCTCGGAACTTACCCTCTCCAGTCGCCTTTTACCCTGACACTGCCTTCGCCTAGGGTCTGTGACCGTCCCAGGGTCCTCTCGGTCAACAAATAGCGCACCCACCCCTTACTAGGCAAGGTGAAAAAATGAGTAAACAAGCAAGTTCGTCAGCTATTCTCGAATCAATCTCCGAAGCCATAGTCGGCGTGACAGAGAAAATCTCCCCATCAGTCGTCCGGGTAGGAGCCGGAAGATGGAGGGGCGGAACAGGAACCGTCTGGAGCAAAGACGGGCACATAGTCACCAGCAACCATGTAGTCGGCAGAATGCAAGAAGTCGAAGTAGGTTTCAGCGACGGGTCCAAGCAAACGGCCAAGGTCGTAGGCCGAGACCCGTACTCGGACATCGCACTGTTGAAAGTAGACTCGGACAACCTCACAGCCGTAGAAACCGGCAACTCTGACAATCTCAAAGTAGGACAGTTCGTACTAGCCCTCGCCAACCCGTTCGGAAGACAGCCCAGCGCCACGAGTGGAATAATCACAAACCCCGCCTACAGCATACGCGGATGGTGGGGAGGAAGCATGGACAAGGTAGTTGTCACAGACGCGCGCCTCAACCCAGGCTACTCCGGCGGCCCACTAATCGATGCCAAAGGCAGAATCGTCGGAATAAACGCAGCCTACGCCAACAACCGAGGACTCTCCGTCCCGGTCAACACAGTCAAGACAGTCGTGGACAAGCTCATGGCAGATGGAAGAATCAAACGAGCCTACATGGGCATAACAGCGGACACTATCAGGCTACCAGAACACCTCTCCAGCCAATCCCACGTCAACCAACCGAACGCACTCATCGTCTACGGCGTAGACCAGGACAGCGCAGCTAAGAAAGCAGGACTAGCAATCGGCGACGTGATCATAAAGCTCGACGGAAAACCCGTCGAAACCCTCGTAGACCTACGCGCGATACTTGACGACAAAGCCATCGGAAGACGAGTCAACATTTCAGTTCTCCGAGGAGAGAAGCTCACAGAGCTGACGATAACCCCCACAGAAGCAGAAGAGTAAGGAGAGAGAATCGCAACAAGCTCTGGCTCAACGCCAGGGCAGCCCTTTTTTTTCTTTCATCCGACCGAGACAACCATGCCGGATTCCGTTTATCAGTTAACCATCATCATTCCATTCTTCCACTCTATGATTACTGTAAACGGTTAAAGCTCAGAAAACAGCGTGATAACCAACAGGCTAATCAGTATAGGATATTCAGGCTAGCGTCGTACTTTTTTTCATCCGGACCTAGAATACATCGATGTGAGCGGCCGGAAAGCCGAGTTTGACCAGTTCGTCTTTCACCCTGCTCCGATGGTCTCCCTGCAGCATGATCACGCCGTCCTTGACAGTGCCACCTGTAGCCAACCGTGTCTTCAACCTGTGAGCTATCTCATCAATAGACCGTCCCGTCTTCTCCAGGCCCTGCACCACTGTCACCGCTTTTCCCCATCGGCGCGTCTCCATCCGTACCACAAGATGAGTCTCACTACGGTCGAGCTCGCCGAGAATATCCTTGAAGCTGAAGTCTTCGCTCAATGTCTGGAAAAACGGCTCAATGCCGAGGTTCTTCTAGTTTTCTATTACAGCCACAGTCATGCCAGTCAGAGCCTAGAGCAGCACCCAGCCTGTGTCAGGCTGGAAAAATGAGAAGGGGAAATTAGACTGTCTATGGGCTACTTTTTCGAGTATACCTTGGCCCGGTACGTGCCCGAGGCCATGTCGGCGCTGCCTTCGATCCAGCCTTTGCTATTGTTGAGCCAGGAGAGTCTGGGAGACTGAGTCATGAAGAAGGATTCTCCCTGCCATGTGCCGGTGGTAGGGTTGGCCATTTGTCCGGTTCCACGGCCGCTGATAACTACCATGTCACCCTCTTTCGTATTCACTAGTCCCTTGGCCTCCCATTCGTTAGTGCCGTCCGGCTTGAGGAAGAGGTTGACCGTGTTGATTTGTCCAGCGTTGATCCTGCCGGTAATCTGGCCCTCATCGTTCATTTGCATTCTGACCCCGTGAGGGGTGATCTCTTTGATAGTGCGTGAGACTGTCCTGCCTTGGACTTCGAAGAGTAGTTCGCCTTTCGACATTTGAGTCTGAGCTTGCATGTTTGTTCAACCTCTGGGTTGAAAGGCGCTATTTAGGAGTTGGTCGAGGCTTAAGTAAAACAATCCCGCCCAGACTCTACAAATGTCGGCCATAGAGGTTTCTTCACTCCAGAAATCCTACGGAGCGCTCAAGGCTGTAGACGGGATATCCTTCTCAGTAAGGCCCGGAGAGGTCTTCTCCCTATTGGGACCTAACGGTGCGGGCAAGACAACTACCATTGAGATTCTTGAAGGCTTGAGGCAACCGGATGGAGGTCATGTCAAGGTGTTGGGTTTGGACCCGTGGTCGAAAGGGTACTCCCTCCATCGTAAGCTGGGCATCATACCACAAGGATTCACCTTCTTCCCAAAAGCTACTCCTCGAGAAGGAATCCAGTACTACGCGGACCTGTTCGGGGTAAAGGCTGACCCCGACGAGGTCTTGAAGAAGGTCATATTGGAGGATGCTGCTAACATCTATTTCGAGAACCTGTCCGGCGGCCAGAAGCAGAAGATGGGCCTAGCTCTTGCCCTAGTCAACGAGCCAGAGGTCTTGTTCCTGGATGAGCCGACCACGGGGCTGGACCCGCAGGCCAGGAGGAACATGTGGGAAGTGGTTCGAGAATTGAAACGAGAGGGCAAAACAATTCTCTTGACGACCCACTATTTGGAGGAAGCCCAGCTATTGGCGGACAGGGTAGCAATCATGCACCATGGAAAGATCATCGCTGCTGGAACTCCGGAAAGCATAATCTTGGAATATGGCTCCGGCGAGCGGTTGGAGGTCAGGGGCGACGGTGCCCTCGCTGAGTACTTGAGGACGAACACGGGTCTCAAGGTAGACTACGACGGCAACAACAGGGTGAGCATCAGGCTCGGGGAGAAGCACGATGCGCTGCTGGCAGTGGAGAGCCTGGACCGGTCCGGGATGAACTGGGAAGAGCTTAGAACTCGACAGGACACCCTCGAAGATATTTTCGTCAGGCTGGTAGGCGGCGTCCTCGAGGAAGCAGGGAGCATCAAGGAGCTCGAGCGCTAGAATGACCAGTCTAAAGAGGATTCTTGCTGATCTAAAGCTCTTCGCGCGAGGATACACTCGGACGAGAATTGGCCTCTTCTTCTCCATAGTCTTTCCGATCATATTGATTCTCCTATTCGGGGCTATCTTCGCGGGGGGAAACAATGCGATCAACGTGTATGTTCAGAACCAGGATAGCGGTTCGGTAGGGAGATTGTTTGTGTCCACTCTAAACAACACAGGCACCTTACATACTATCCTCGTGGATAATTCCGTCAGCCTCCCCCAGTATCTCCTGGACCATTCGGCGTCCGAAGGGGTCCTAATTCCCCAGGCCTTCTCCCAAGATTACTTTTCGAATAGCTCGGTGACCGTTACGATTTATTCGAATCCGGCTGATACTTCCAGTGGAATAGTACTGGCGATTGTCGACGGTGTGGTGAATGGCTTCAACCTGAAGGGAGCGAAACCGGTGATTCAAACTCAGTCTCAACCGATCAAGTCAGCGTCGGCCAAGTACATCGACTTCCTAGTACCCGGCCTCATCGGGTTCAGCGTATTGACCAGCCCCATGTTTTCCATGGTGAACATTTCCAGCGACTACAAAAAATCCAAGTTCTTCAAACAATTATCCCTGACGCCGTTGACAAAGACGGAATGGTTGACTTCGAAGATGTTTTGGTACACGTTCCTGTCGATTCTCTCTTTTCTCCTGATGACCACTGTCGGCACATACCTGTTCGGGGCCCACATCGCTGTCTCCCTCCTGATCCTACCATTCCTAGTGTTAGGGCCCTTGTTCTTCGTTTCCCTTGGAATGCTGGTGGGGACCGTCAGCAAAAGCGTTGAGTCCGCGGCGGTTGTTGGCAATCTGATTACTTTTCCAATGATGTTCCTATCTGGGACCTTTTTCCCAGTAAGCCAGATGCCGGCCTATCTGCAAAACGTGGCCCATGTGCTACCTTTGTTCTACGTAATCGACGGGCTTAACCAGGTCATGGTCTACAATAACCTGGGACCCATGCTTACCGATGCCTTGGTGCTCCTAGTAGCCTCGGCAATCGTGTTTGTCCTGGCTGTCAGCCTGTTCAAATGGCGAGAAGACTAGAAGCCTAGGATTCTTCCTCAGCCTAGGTCAGCGATGCTAGCCGAAGGTGTAGGTGTACAGGCGGAGGCCCTCGTTGTTTGTCACGAGTTTGAGCTCGTGTGTCTCCGTGTTCTTTGTTCGCACAATATCGTATAGCCTGTTCTCCCTTACCTGAAGGTAGCTTCCATTCCCGTCCCATTGAACATCGGCGCCTGCCTTCCCCTCCTCAAGGCCATGCCCGTCGAGTTCCACGTCGACCCTGAGCGGGTTCTCCTTCGCGGCTCCAAGGACCGAATTAGCATTGCGCCCAGTGTACTTCAACAGCACGTACGCGGGGTCAGATGTCGCGTGCTCAACGTACTCGGGAGTCTGCATCCAGTCCCCGTTCAAGTAGGGTACGTCCGGCGAGTGTTCTCCAGCGTCGATGAACCGGACACAACTTCCTGGAACACATACCTGGCCGTTCCCGAACCCTTGAGACCTCATTGCACCCACGTATGTCTCGGGAGAGATTCTGCCCACCTGGGTATTTTGCAGTCCCAGTCTCTCCTTCCAACTGGCTTTCGGCTTTCCGAGTGAGTTAGGAATAGAGACTTTTCTCGTCTCGCCGAGTAGGCGCATAATTTGCTCTTCCATCTTGTCGTAGTCTCCCTCCCCGGCATGCTCCCAGCGCACCATTCCTGTGGAATCAATTAGGGTCTGTCGCGGCCAATACTGGTTCCCGTACAACTTCCAGGTTACATTGTCGCTGTCGATAGCCACTGGATACTCTATTCCGAAACGTTTCATCGCACTGGCCACGTTTTCAGGAAGCTTTTCAAACTCAAATTCTGGCGTGTGAACTCCGACAAGAACCAGGCCCTGCCCAGAGTACTTCTGGTGAAGCAGTTTCATATGGGGCAGCGTCCTGATACAGTTGACGCAGCTGTAGGTCCAGAAGTCTAGGAGCACAACCTTTCCCTTTAGACCGGTCATCGTCAGGGTTGGAGAGTTCAGCCATCCCCTCAGGCCCGAAAACTCAGGTGCGGGCCTACCTGTAAGCAACTCAGCGGTCATATATCACCATTGGAAATCGTAAGAGAAAAAAGGGATGTTTGAACTCTCGCTTTCCCCTCACTGGTGTCACTGGAATGCGACCTGTAGGTTACACGTCCGGTTCGGTTAACGAGCAGGAGCCCAGAGGAATCCCTCGGTAAGTAAGCAAGCTCTCTAGGGAAGGAGATCATAGGCCAGCAAGGTCATGAATTCAGCAAAGTCTGAACTTGTTGCAAGGCTGTTGAGTAGTGCCGCGGCGACGCGGTACCTGCTGGCCTTGTAGGCTTCAACTCCTATCTCGAACTCGATTCTTGCCAACTCCTCCTTCAATATGGCGCTGAATAGTTCAGTTGTAACGGCTCGTCCATCTGTCAGTTTCGCTGAATGATGGATCCACTGCCAGATCTGGGCTCTGCATATCTCGACAGTAGCAGTGTCCTCCATCAAGTTGTTGATGGCCACGCAGCCTACCCCGCCCAGCCAAGACTCCAGATACCGCAGGCTCACACCTATGTTTGCTCTCAACGCAGCCTCAGAAACCTTGAGCTCGGGAACAGCGAGAAGGTCCTGGGAGTCTAATTGGGTCGTCAAATGGCCGCTTCTTGTAGGTTTCAGGGCCGGGTCATCGAAGACCTTCATCACAATGGGGACTAGGCCCGGGTGTGCGACCCAGGCTCCTTCATAGCCTTCGGAAACTTCCCGCTTCTTATCCTCAACCACCTTGTCGATCGCCTCTAGGATACGAGGGTCGTTTTTTATCGGTACTTGGGCAGCCATTCCGCCAATAGCCTGTGCCCCCCGTTTATGGCAGGTCTGGACCAGTAGGAGGCTGCAGGCTTTGAGGAAGCTAGTTGTCATGGCCAGAAGGGGCCTTTCAGGCAGTACGAACCTCTTGTCGTTGCCTAGGATTTTGATGAAGCTGAAGATATAGTCCCAGCGGCCAAAGTTGAGCGCTGTAATCCTATCCCTAAGCTCGTAGAGAATCTCCTCCATCTCAAAAGCTGCTAGAATGGTCTCGATGAGGACGCTGCATCTTATGCTGGCCTTTGGAAGGCCCAGGAGCTTCTCTGAATAGTCGAATATTTCGTTCCAGAGCCGGGCTTCGAGATGATTCTCCAGCTTGGGCAGGTAGAAGTATGGTGATGTGTGTTTTGCGAGAAGGTTCTCGGAGTTGTGGTAGAGGAAGAGGCCGTAGTCGAAGAGGCTGGCGGAGACTGACCGGTCGTTAAGGAGGACATGTTTCTCGGTTAGGTGGAAGCCTCGGGGGCGGACGAAGAGGGTGGCGGTTTTCCTGTTGAGCCTGTAGTCTTTGCCGTCAGGAGCCGTGTAGGTGATGTTGCCGGTGACCGCGTCCCTGAGGTTCAGCTGGCCCTGGATCGTTCCGTTCCAGGTTGGCGAATGAGAGTCCTCGAAGTCAGCCATGTAAACATCTGCGCCGCTGTTGAGGGCGTTGATGACCATCTTCCGGTCAACGGGGCCGGTAATCTCCACGCGTCTTGTTCGGAGGTCGGAGGGTACGTGGGCTACTGTCCAGGAAGACTCGCGGACACTCCTGGTCTCATCTAGAAGCCTAGGAAGCGCGCCCTTTCGAATCTTCTCGTGAGTCGAGGCCCTGTTCTCAAGTAGAACGTTGAGCTGTGGTGAGAACTGTTCAGCTAGGGCGCCCACAAATGCTAGGGCGTCTGGGGTGAGTATCTCTTCGAAGCCGGGGAGGAGGGCCCCTTCGACCCTAATCCTCCGGGGCTCCAGAACTGTTTTCGCCTCGGCCCGGGCCTGGTCTGAAGGGCCCAATTTCTACTCTGCCCTGTCTTTCTCATATTTGGGAGTGGCTGCCTTTGGGGGCTGGGCAGCCACTCCCGTCTTCTCTTGGAATTGGGCGGCCTCGGTGGAGCCTTCCATGGCGTTGGTGGAGGATGCTCCGCCTGATATGACAGTGGCGACTTGGTCGAAGTATTCTGTCCCGACAAAGGCCTGGTGTTTGACGGCCGTGTAGCCTTGTTTCTCCGCCTCGAACTCTTTCCTCTGGACCCGAACGTAGGCGCTCATTCCTTCTTTCACATATTCCCTGGCCAGTTCGAACATGGAATGGTTGAGGTTGTGGAAGCCTGCCAGGGTGATGAACTGGAACTTGTACCCCATTGTGGCCAGTTCTTTCTGGAACCGGCGGATATGGTCTTGGTCCAAGTTTTTTTCCCAGTTGAAGCTTGGGGAGCAATTGTACGCGAGTAGTTTTTCCGGGTAGGCTCTGTGGATGCCTTCGGCGAACCTTCTCGCCTCTTCTAGGTCTGGGGTGGCTGTTTCGCACCATATGATGTCGGCGTAGGGAGCGTAGCTTACTCCCCGGGCTATGGCTGCTTCCAGCCCGCCCTTGATCCTGTAGAATCCTTCCGGTGTCCGTTCTCCGGTGATGTAGGGTAGGTCCCGGGGGTCTGCGTCGTTGGCCAGGAGCTTGGCTCCGCTCGCGTCTGTCCGGGCGATGAGAAATGTGGGAACTCCCATTACGTCAGAGGCCAACCGGGCAGCTGTCAAGGTTCTGATGAACTGGCGGGTGGGAACCAGTACCTTTCCTCCGAGATGGCCGCATTTTTTCTCTGAGGCTAGTTGGTCTTCGAAATGGACGGCTGCTGCACCTGCCTCTATCATGCTCTTCATCAATTCGAAGGCGTTCAGGGGGCCGCCAAACCCGGCCTCCGCATCGGCCACTATCGGGACGAACCAGTCGGTTTCACCCTTTCCCGTCGAGTGTTGGATCTGGTCGGTTCTCTGGAAGGCCTGGTTGATTCTCTTCACGAGCTGGGGGACGCTGTTCGACGGGTAGAGGCTCTGGTCCGGATACGTGTGGCCTGAAAGGTTATTGTCAGCGGCCACCTGCCAGCCGCTTACGTAGATCGCCCTTAGCCCAGCCTGAACCATCTGCAAGGCCTGGCTGCCTGTGACAGCGCCTAGGGCTGGAATGAACGGTTCAGCCTGAAAGAGCCGCCTGAACTTTTCCGCGCCTAGCTTGGCAAGGGTATGTTCGATAAGTATGGAGCCTCGTAGACGGCAGACGTCTTCGGCAGAGTAGGGTCGATGGATTCCCTTCCAGCGGTCTGACTGCCAGTCTTTTCGAACCCCATCAGCATCCCGCTCTAGGTATCCCATAGTCCCCTCTAAGCCTGCAGATTCATGAGATTCCCTTCCGCGAATAATAAGAGTAGAGGATTTCAAGGAACTGTTTTCTATCCGTTGATATCCTCCGATGCAGGCCTAGGCAACGGGATATTCGCTTAGGGAAGCCTAACCTTGCCTTCCATTTTTTCCGGCTCTCCACTGGCGCAGAGCGGGATAGATGAGCTTGGAGAAGAGGCGCGTGGATTTCTTTCGAGCCAATGCCAGCGATGAAGTTCTATTGACTGAGAGGGGTTCTCGTTGAGTTGGTTTCGCCTGTGAGGCTCAGATTCCTAGTGGGGCTGGTATTTTTCCAGCAGGCTCCCAGGCTCCTGTCATACCAGGAGTTGACGTACTCACCGGTGCTTATCTGGTTGCAGACGAAGTTTCTGTCGCAGTAGTCGCAGAGCTCCTCGTTTCCTATCACCCAGCCCGTCCCGGGGTCCATGTCCGTCTTCAGCTCTACCATCTCCTCCGACAAACCCTGTGTCAAGGTGTCGAAGGGGTTGTTGGTGCATCGGTTGCAGCCCTGGGCGCAGGGGTACGGCTCAACAGTGTAGAAGGGCCCGTTGGACCCGTTAGCAGCGTTGTGATAGTCGCAGAAGGCACTGCAGGACTGTTCCAGTGGCGAGAGGGACGCTGTTACCCCTGGGGGTAGGAATATGTTGTAGGCACCTTGAGTTCCAAGTCTTGAGACCACGCCCTGGCTAATCCAGCTGGTGAGTGCCTGCTTGATCTGGTTGTCGGATAGTTTTGTGGACGGTGCCGTTTTGACAATGGTGAAGGGCATTACTCGCCCGATTCCCACGTTGTACTGGGACAGTCCTCCGCTGTAGCTCTTGTCCGATTCGATGTCCACGGTGGCCTTCTCCAGTCTTGCTATCCAGGCCGACGAGGTGCTTGAAGCGAAGAAGGGGCCCCAGTAGACGTTCTGCCAAGAGTAACCATTCTTCCAAAGGGGCCCGCCATTGTACTTGACACTCGCCTGTGCAGCCGGAACCCTTGCTTTGTGGCCGCAGGGCCGGGCGTAATGCCACAGTCCAGACTGGGCGGCTGCTTGGGGCTGGCCGCTCCCATGGGATGCCCTCACACCAATATGGTCAAACCCGGACACTGAAGTTCCGCAGGTGGGACATGTAGAAATTCCCTGGCAGGATACGCACCTGTTCAAACCTGATCGCTGACCGAGTATTCGGTAGTTTATGTTATGAAAGACCC
>WNGK01000972.1_pt1 | contig 52244 bp, 43 predicted proteins | sample 5400601 | NCBI WGS metagenome assembly WNGK01 (sample SAMN13153376, study PRJNA577476) | soil metagenome | isolation source: 60 cm soil or saprolite under Garry oak tree replicate 1 | place: USA:California | collected 2016-06-15 | reverse complement strand
CCTCATTGGGACCAGCAGCACGATTTACGTCTCCCTAAACCAGATCTACCTCACCGAGCCAGTCTGGGGCCAGTATGAGGAGACGGCCATTCACCGGGTCAATGTTTACGGTGCGAGCATCCAGTATGAGGAGACGGCCATTCACCGGGTCAATGTTTACGGTGCGAGCATCCAGTATGAGGCTACGGGAACAGTCCAGGGTCATCTTCTGAACCAGTTTTCCATGGATGAGTACAACGGCTACTTCCGGGTCGCCACCACCGACTCTGGGTACAGCCAGGTCGAGCCCGGGCAGTCAACAGCATCTATCGGCTGGCCACAACAGGAGACCAACGTGTACGTGCTCGACAGCAGCCTCCACATTGTAGGAAGCCTGCAAGGACTCTCCCCCGGGGAAGTATTCTATGCGGCCCGATTCTTCGGCGACAGAGCCTACCTAGTCACATTCCAACGAATCGACCCCCTGTTCGTCATCAACCTCCAAGACCCCCAACACCCCACAGTCCTCGGACAGCTCAACATCACCGGAGTCTCTGACTATCTACAACCCTACGATGAGAATCATCTGATTGGTTTCGGAAAATCCTCGATCAACGTGACCTGGGAGAACGCCGCTCTGTTCCAAGGGTTGAAGCTGAGCCTCTTCGACGTCACAGACCCCAGCAACCCCGTGGACACCAGCAACTTCTTGGTCGGGGACCGTGGAAGCGACAGTCCAGCCTTAACAGACCACAAGTCAGTTCTCTTTGACCGTTCCCTCAACCTGCTCGTGATTCCAGTAGAGATCACCATGGCACAGCAAAACGCGACTTCGCTTTGGGCTTACAATCCCGCGGTCTGGCAAGGAGCCTACGTGTTCAATGTTACACCGCAGGGCGGAATCGTCTTCCGTCGTGGAATAACCCACCTCCCGGCCGGTGAACTTCCAGGCTGGAACAACAGCAACCTCTCGGTCACACGGGTTCTCTACATCGGCAACGTACTCTACACAATCAGCAACAACATGGTAATGATGAACAGTCTTAACGACCTGTCAGAACTTGGGTCGGTAAGCCTGGCCTAAACCACTGGCCCCCGCGAATTTTTTCCATCTCAACTCTGGCGGGAATCTGCATAAGTTGCCTGAAACTGGCTGAAAGGAGCTGAAACATCATTTAACTAAAAGGTTAAATGAATCAACGCTCGTATTACTCGTATGGCAACAGAGCCTGCGACAGCTCTGGACGCATGTTTTGGCTCACTCTCTCACCCGATTCGGCGAGCTATGCTGGAGCAACTTTCGCATGGCGACGCGACTGTAACTGAGCTCGCCAAACCCCATCATGTTTCCCTGCCCGCCATCTCCAAACACTTGCACGCCTTGGACGAAGCGGGGCTCGTCAAGATCCAACCCGACGGGCGTATGCGACGCGTCCATCTTCAGGCGAGGCCACTTCATGGAGCATTCGATTGGCTCAACCACTACCGCGCGTTCTGGGAGGAACGCATGGACAGGCTGGCCCGGCACCTAGAGTCAGAGAACGTAGAAGGGTGACCGTTTGGAAGTGAAACCCGTAAACTCAACGAGCTTCCGGATTCGTCGGGTCTTAAACGCGTCCCGGGATCGTGTCTGGCACGCGCTCACGGACCCCAAGGAACTCGCTAAGTGGTACGCTCCCGGGACGATGACAGCAACCATTCACCGGTTCGATGCACGTTCAGGAGGCTCCTTCGAGCTCGACATGACTGAAACTAACGGAACGCCCCACCGTGCTTATGGAAAGTTCCTGGAGGTCGTCCCGGGTCGTCTTCTAGTCCATACCTGGCAGTGGAAGGACTTTCCTCTTGATACGGGTGAGTCCGTGGTGACGATTGAACTGCGCGACGTGCCCGGCGGAACCGAGGTCACCCTTACCCACGAAAAACTGGCTAACGAAGGATCCGTAAAGGCCCATATTGAAGGCTGGACGGGCTGCCTCGAAAAACTGGGAAACATTCTCGAGGGATAGCCGAATGGGTCCAGACAAACCAACAGTGCAAGAGACATCTGCTAACATCGACGTTCGAGCGGAACGTCTCATTCCAGTTCCTGCCGAGGAAGTGGCCGGTTACGCTATGGACTGGCGCCACGACCATGAATGGACCCAGGGCATCCGGGAAGTTAAACTAACGAAGAAGGCTAGCAGCGGCGGCTTCGATGTGGGCGCGGAAGTCACGCGGACCGCATACTTCTTGCGAAAAAGGATCGACTACGTGCTGCGGGTTGAAACCTACGACCCACCGCGACGTCTGGAGATGAGGTCGGTTGCCGGCCCCTTCCCCATGCACATTGTTTACGAATTCGAGGCACGAGGCCGGGATACGCTGGCATCGATTCACATCAGGGGCAGTACCGCTGGCTTCTACCGGTTGGCGGGGCCTTTGATGGCCCGAAGGGTCCGGTCGAGCATCCGAAAGGATTTGCAAGGCTTGGAACAGAAGCTCTCAGCCCCGCGCCCCTAGGCAGGAAACGTGTCCTGGCGCTATGAACCAGAGCCCTCGTGTCACCGGTTCGTTGACCTGTCTTCCTTAGATTGTGAACATTCTTAACCGGGGCAGTTTCTCTTGACTGGGTCCTTGCCCGTCAGATCTCTTTCCAGTGGCTGGACAGTTGTCAAAGAGGTTGCTATCTCTACGACCCCAAGCAGGGTCTTTAGGGGTCTTACCAAGCCTAGTGAGTTGAACGCCTGGTTTACCAAGGGAGCCGCGGTGGACCTTCGTGTGGGGGGAAGCTATCGCAATCTTGACCACGACAAGGGAAAGTTACTGGAAATAGTTCCAACGAGAGACTACGCTTCACCTGGGACAACTCTGACCATGCTCCCGGCAGCATCGTGGAGATATTGCTGAAAGGTGTTGGAGGGAAGACTGTGCTGACCCTTATTCACTCAGGGTTCAAGCACAAGAGGAATTTTGACGACTACTCTTCCGGGGAGTCGGGCTGGAATTGTGCCTTGTGGAACCTGAAAGCACATCTCGAAGGCCGGAAAATATCATCCTACGAGGATTGGCTGAAGAAGCGCAGCTAGTTCTTCAAGGCATGCAATCGAGTCCAATCGTGACAGTTGCATAGACATGGAAACAGATCCGCATAGTCAGCCTAGCTGGGTCAAGGGGCTCAAAGAGTGGATTCTCCAGCTACCATGGGTGACAGAGGCTCCTCACAGGCTCGGTGGAACCGAGTTCCGCGTTCAAAACATGGAGTTCATGCACTCCCACAGTCCAGCCCACCTTGACATACGGCTCTCAAAGGAAGACCAGGAGCGGGTCCTCAAGGAGGCCAAAGCCCAGCATCATCGAGCCTCCGTACATCACGAGTCAGGATGGGTCACCTTTCGTATCAACTCAGAAAATGACCTTGAAGCGGCGAAGGAACTAATTCAGCTAGCATACAACAACACGAGGAAACTGCTGGAATCCCATACACCGAAACGTAATCCTTCAGGCTGAGAAAATCTGTGCGAAGAATGTAGAGCATCCAGACCGGAGCAATTATTGCCTCATGCCGACGCTGTCAGGCCATTGCTCTAAAGCGCACCCAGGCATCAACCCCCCATACGGGCTCCCAGACGAAGAAACCATCCCACCCGGCCTTTTCCGCCTCGTAAGCCAGCTCTCCAGCATCCTGCGGATTGCCCCGGGGAAGGACGAACCCGTATTTCATCTTCGATCCAGGGGTCCTTCCGGCTATGCTAGAAAGAGTTTCGTCGTGGACCCTTGTAGAATTCGATTTTCAATCCATTTTCGACGGAATGACTGTGCAGACAGAACAAGTGTATTTTCCTGCAAACTGTAGCCGATGATCCTTTCAGAAAGAATCCAATTCCTGTTCTCATTCAGTCCTAGCCATCAGCGTAATTTGCTGTTGAGGAATTCCAGGGTCCTGTTCCAGGCCAGGTGTGCAGAGTCCAAGTTGTAGTCGCTTGGCCTGTTTTCCTCGAAGAACCAGTGTTTCGTCCCAGGGTAGAAGTGAAACGTGACCTCCTTACCCGCCCCGCGGATCTTCTCCTCCAGAGCCCTCACCTCGCCAATAGGCTCCCACTCATCCTCGGGAGAGTAATGGCCTAGAAAGGAAGCGTCAGCCTTGGAAAAATCACCAGCGTACCCCCCATCCGTACCATAGAACGCGACAACGGCCCCAACACTTTCAGGCCTCGCCGTACTCAGCCACAAAGCCCAAGCCCCACCCATCGAAAAACCAACCGCTCCAATCTTCCCCCCAGATACTGATGGCTGGGAAAGCAAGTAGTCGGCTGCACCCAAGACGATCTGCTTCCTCGACTCCTCGTCCACCCTTGACAACAACTCCTTCGCTTCACTAACATTGGTTGCAACAGCCCCACCGTGAAGGTCCGGTGCCAAGGCCATGAACCCCTGAGAGGCAAGCCTGTCGCAGAGCCCTTTGAAGAAATCGTTCAGCCCCCACCAGGCATGCAAGACAAGAACTCCACCTCGAGGCCTCTCCGGCACGGCTAGGTATCCAACTCCCAGTCCTAGACCAGTCCTAAACTCGACCATCCGGCTTGTTCCCATAGAAACAGTACCTTCGCGAGCTGAAATAGTAGGGTGGGTAGAAAAACCAAACGCCTAGGATGGAGTGTTTCTTGGGAATCTCATTCGTCGGAATCCCGTTCTACACACGGGCCAGATACCGGGGCATGGCTCAGGCAGTTGGAAGCCTAAGGGCTGCTGGTATCCTGAGCAAGCTCGAGTCTGTGGACCCTGACCTTATCGACCTGGGAGACGTTGAGTGTCCCGTCATAGAGCAGGACCATGGTCCCAGGAACCTTCAGAACTGGGAAGAGTTCATCCAAGGAACCCATAGCGTCAGGGACAAGCTCTCCCTTAGGCTTGACAAGTCTAGGCTCACCTTCTGCCTGGGCGGCGAATGCGCGTTCATCCTCGGAACCCTAGCCAGCCTCAAAACATTCCACAAGGGCACACCTGGAATGGTCTGGATGGACGCCCACGGTGACTTCAACACTCCCGAAACCAGCCCCTCAGGGTTCATCGGCGGAATGCCCCTTGCACTCGCATGCGGGAGGGGCCCCAAGCTCTCACCGGAGATGGAAGCCTTCAGGCCCCTACTAGACGAGGAGCAGGTGGTCCACATCGGCTCCCGCTCCCTCGACCCGGGCGAAGACACGGCTCTACTCTCCAGCGTCAAAGTCTTCCCCGCTAAAGACATTGAGAAGAATGGGGCTAGAGATGTTGCTCGTCAAACAGTCCAACACTTGAACGATTCCTGCGACTGGATCATCGCCCATCTAGACGTGGATGTTTTCGACCCGTCAATCATGCCCGGCGTCAACTTTCCCGAACCCGGAGGCTTAGCTGGCAAAGACATTCTCGAAATTTTTCGTGCCCTCCAGTCCACTGGAAAACTGAAGGTAGTAGATTTGACCGCCTACAATCCTTTAGGAGATAAGGACGGTCGGGGAAAGTCTCTGCTTCTCGACCTAGCACCTAAACTAGTCAAACTTGGCTAATGCCCCGGTTCACCGTAGCCTTGGCTTCAAACGAGCATCGCAAAATCAGGCCGTTAGTGTATGGAACTATGGCACCAGCGTCTGAGTGGTCTGCGGAATGGCTGGCCTTTGCTCGAAGAAGAGAGCGCAACGGCCAGCGGGGCTATATTATGAACAGGTCGGCTTCCAGTACTATGCCCAGCAATATGCCGATTACTAATCCGATTATCATTCCCATCGTCAATGTTTTCGAGTCCAAGAATCCTCTGTTCTATTCTAGAAAAAAGAGAGATATAAAAAAAGAGTTTCGTGGGCTTCGTCTAGCTGGTACTAGTCACAGTCACGGTGGTGCCTGGGAACTCCAGGAACCATTTGGAGGCCAGCTTGCTTTGAGGACGAATGAAGTCCACGCTGAAATGGTCGTTTACTGCCAGGGTTGACGGGATTTGCCCATTGACTTTGCCGAGCAACACGAGGTGTGATGTGTTACCATTGCTGTCCTTGAGGTTTATGTGTAACACCATCTTCTTGCTGTGGAAGTTGATGATTCCACGTCCGCCATCCGCGGTGAAGGTCGCCGAGCCAATGTTCAATGTTCCACTGGTAACAGTCACCAGTGCCCGTCCCATGGAGACCCTGTCCACTCTCACCGTAAGCTGGATGCTAGCCGCTTGCTGGGTTGACTGGTCGTTGATGCTGAAGCCTGTTCCAGACCCGGAAATCATCAGGACCATTCCCGTGGTCAGGGGCTGGTTGATCCTACTGTGAACCGTTGTTGCGGGCGGTAGAGTTGTAGGCATTGCACCGTATGCAGGAACCATGACGGCCAGAGCCATCACCAGTGATAGTGCTGTTCCGAACAATGCGAATCGTTTCATTTTTCCACCGGGATATCATTGTCCACCGTTTGGTATAACCCAATATTTTTGGACGCGATTCTAGAAGCGTTGAATCTGCGCCAGGCCTAGTTCCATTTGAACAGAACTTGCGAAAAACATCATTTTTCCTCGCGTTACCTACTTCTCAAGACTATCGCTCGGTGTCAGCGCCGCAGAGCGCTACTTTCCCCGGGCTGTCATTGCATGACTGGCGGATTCCCGCAATGTCGTATGTTCTGGTCACTTGGATTCTTTCGGCTTCCATTTGATGGCCATGTGGAACTCTTGCTCGTGGTTTTCCTTGGCGTAGAGAAATTTGAAGTCGAAGGGCTCGGTGGTCTTCGCGAGAGCTTTCTTGTTCGAAGGCATGACCTGGGCTAGGTCCGTGGTGCCCGTCTTCAACGACCTCCCCAGCTCGACCAGTATTCTTGACAACTCCTCCCTGGTGGGCTGGGATTCATGCCGGAAGATGGCCTGGTGTGTTTCTCGGTGTCGTTCCACGACCTCGAACATCTTGGTCCAGTATTTGACGGCCTGGGACAGGTTGTCCTTTCCCCTGTCCGTCAGAGCATAGTGTCTCCGGTCTACTCCTTCGTCCCTGAACTCGACCTTGCTGGTGACCAGTTTGTCAGTTTCCAGTTTTTCTAGGGCGGGATAGATTGTTCCAGTCTTGGGTTTCCAGTATCCTGAAAACCTCTTCTCCAATTCCCGTATGATTTCGTAGCCGTACATCGGCTTCTCGGACAATAGTAGGAGCAGCCAAAGGGATACCATTCCCACCTTCATTCCCCTTAGGTGATCTTCTGACAATTCTGAGCCGGCCCTTTCGAGTGCGTTCTTGAGTGAGCTACGCTTATATAAGTAGGTATTCTACATATGTAGAATATCTACAGGTAGGACAACTACTATGTCAACACCGGAACCCGACAAGATTCCCAGCCCATCCGGGTACCGCAGCCTTCCTACCAGAGTAACCCGGCTCATTCTCAGCCTCGCCTTCGAAGGCTTCGGCGTCGGATACCTGACCGTATACATCACAGCCTACCTACCCGAGGCCGGTTTCAGCTCAAGCTCCGTAGGGCTACTACTAGGCGTCTTCGGCCTCTCCCTCGTTGCCGCAGCCTTTCCCCTGGGAATACTGTCAGATAGGAAGGGAAGAAAGAATCTGTTTCTCATAGGACTCTTCACCCTCCCCGTAGAATTCCTCGTCTTCGCCCTAACCTCCAACCTATCATACCTCCTTATCGCCACAGTTTTCGTCGGAGTCTCAGAAGCCGCAACCCTAGCCACCTGGAACGCCATCATAGCCGATCAGACTACCCCTGAGAACCGGGACAAGGCCTTCTCCACGGCCTTCATCGTAAACCTCGGTTCAATCGGCATCGGCAGCGCGATCCCCCTAGCCTTTCCTGCCATCCAGAACATCTCTGGCCTAGGCGTTGACCTTGTGCATAGAGCCTTCATGGCCGGCGTATCTCTAGCAGTTCTCGCCTCACCAATCCTGGCCAGTTTGTTATTGCGGGATTATTTCGAGCTGGCCAAGAACGAAGCCCGGCAGAAAAAAAGAGGGCATCTGCGGACTCTGCTCAAATTCTCCTTCCTCAACGGCCTTTTGGGGTTTGGGACGGGGCTCATCATTCCCCTGATTCCCACATGGTTCTTCCTGAAATTCGGTGTTCAGGACACTTACACTGGACCACTCCTCGCCCTCGCGAGTCTAACTGTGGCTATGTCAGCCGCAATCTCTCCAAGGCTCTCCCGTAGGTACGGCTTGGTAAAGTCGATAGTAATGGTTCAAGGGGTCGCTACGGTTTTCATGATAAGCCTCGGGTTTGCGCCAATCCCTCTCTTGGCGGCGGGTTTCTTTGTGGCTCGGGCGGGTTTCATGTACATGGGCAATCCTCTCGCAGATTCGTATCTGATGGGTATCATTGAAGCCCAGGAGAGGGGTCTGGCTAGCGCTGTCAACTCTGTCATGTGGGAGCTTCCCCAAAGCGGCAGCACGATTCTAGGAGGGGTTATCCTAGGGTCCGGAAGCTACACGAGCCCCTTCCTACTCGCAGCCCTGTTCTACGCAGTCTCAATTAGTCTATTCTACTCACTCTTTCGAAACTTGAAACCTCGAACCTAGCCGGGCAGCCGGGTCGAGATGGTGGTCGGTCGTCGGTCCAGTATTTGCACTCTGGTTCGCCCTGATGATTCTAGGCGGCGCGGACTGGCTAGCTCGCAAGACGTGATTGGCCCGGGCTTTTTTCGCTAGGGGTTCATGAGCCGAAGTGATCTTCTGAGTCTCTCTCGGTATTTCCGCGCGTCCCCTCTCAACCCCAGATAATCATAGTCATGGGTCAGCTCTTCCCACAGCTCGTCTGTCGAGGGTACACCCCCTGGAATCAACGATGATGCTTTCTTCTGTATGATAGAGTTAAGCCAGTCTAATTCCGAAACGGGTCTCTTGAAAGGAAATATTGAGACGTAGAAGGGGAAGTCTGACCTGTCCCCCTTTATTTCAGGGAAGAGGGTGTTGTAGTAGTACACAAGCCTGCAACCGCTACGCATCCTTTCGGAAAGCCGGTCTAATAATTCAGCGCTTGTCGACAACCCATAGAACAATATCGTGGCTTCCTCAATGCTGCCTTCATCAAGGTCTCCGTCAACGAGATCCTCAAAATTACCCCGGATAATCTTGATTCGATTGGAGAGCGACCGTGCCCTCACTCTCCGGCGAGCCTTGAGATGTCTTCGCTTGTCTCGTTCTATTCCGACGCATTTCTTGACTCCGAACTCGCTGGCTGCTACCAGCAGGTTCTGGGCCCAGCCGCAGCCCAGGTCGTAGAAAACGTCAGTTTCCCTAGTTCCTGCTAAACGCAGCATTCTTCTGATTTCGATGTTAGTGAAGAGTATAGGCGGTCCCAGGCCGGATTTTGGCCAACCTATACGAACGTCGTCAATCTGCGAGCCTCGCATGCTTAGTTTTCCCTCTTTGTTTCGGGGTGAGTTAACCTGGCTTACGAGTTGTTATGTCAACGCGTTTTCAATGCCTTACACTAAGATGTTTGCCACTTCGCACTACACTCGTGAAAAAGGCTTTACACTTTGGAACGAAGAGTTGGCTTGTACTGAGCGGTTCCATCTCTTAACATGGTCTTCTGGAAGTCTTTGTAGATTAGGGGATAGTCTCGAAGGCAAATCTCCCCTATTTGTCCGAATATTTTTCTGATCTCGAACTCTGCCCCAGGGCTGGTCCGCATTTCTATTAGCCATCTCAAGGTTCGATGGTTGGCGGTGAAGATAATCGCCGTGGACAGTCCTTGGGGCAGCATTCTACGCAGTGCCGACGTCACCCTCTTCTTCTGGTCAAAGGACAGTGAATCCCAGGCCACTCCGTTCACAATCTCATTATATCTGGCTTCCAGCTCGCCTATCGCATCGGACATTTTCCGAACCATCTCCCCAGACAATGCTTCAGGAGGAATGCTCGCGTTCCAAGCCGGCATTTTGATCTCCGTGACCCGAACATATCTCAAGCTCTCCTGGCTGTATGCTGTTCCGGCCCTATGCCGGACGAGTTCATGGGTAAACACTCGGCTTACCCAGAGCAGGGCAAAAGTCACCGTCGAATGTTCAAGGATACTTCCATCCCCTTTCTCCAAAATGTTGCGGAAGTAATCCTCAGAATCTATTCTGACCCGGGTAATGTTCGGGTTCAGGCCCGTCCCAAAACTTTCATAACAGGTTCTACCAGCCACTTCAATCAGTAGTTCGGAATCGCTGTTCCAAGCCTCTCCCCTCTGGGACCACCAGTCTAAAGCGCCTCCTCCCAGTTCCTTCAAAAGGGACTCTACTGCTTTCCTGTCCACCCTGGTCTCGGCCAGTTTGATGACCTTCGGCTCGAGGAGAATCAATCTGGAAACACTTCTCCTGCCGGTCTTTTGGGCCTTATTAGTCCCATCAAGAGGGTATCAGTCAGCGACTGGTTCAGGCTGTTTTCTAATCTTGACTACGGGTCCTAGTAGTATCCATAGAGTGGCCAGTCCGCCGACGAATGCGCCCGCATAGAGAGTGTTCACGACCCCTATTGTTCCTCCGAGCACTCCTCCGATTATGGACCCGGCAGGGATGGTTCCCCAGACAATCGTCCTCATCGTAGCGTTCATCCTTCCCTGGACCCTGTTCGGAGTGATAGCTTGCCGGAGGCTGACCTGGTTAATGTTGTACAAGGGGACCATGACGCTTGAGAAGAAGCCGACTGTTGCGAGCACAAGAAACGGGTAACCATACTGGGCTAACGGCGTTGCCAGGGCGAGGAAACCAGACCCGATGGACAAGGCCAGGCTAATCCCAACGCCAAGCCTGGCAGTGATTCTACCCGTTAGGAGGACCCCTGCGACAAAACCAACCGCACCGATTGTGCCGATGAGGCCCACGGTGCCAGGGGAGAAATGTAAGTGGTCATAGGCAAAGATGAGGAACACCGCGCCCAGAATGTTGGTGCCCAAGTTGCTCGTGGCTGTGGAGCCAGCTATTCTCTTCAGGATCGGGTTGTCGGTGACCACGTGTATTCCCTCCTTCATTTCCCCGAAAAAGTCGGGCGGCGGGTTGCTGAGGTTTGGTTCTTTCTTCTCCTCTTGCTTGTTGATTGAGAAGAGCGATATGGAGGAGGCCAAGTAACCAAGGGCATCGAATGCTATTGTCAGAGCTCCGCCTATTGCATCGTATACAAAGCCGGCGATTCCGGGGCCTGAGACTTGAGCTGCGGAGGCGCTCATCTGGAGTTTCTGGTTTCCCTCGATGAGGTCTTTCCGGTCAACTAGTACTGGGAGGTATGCTTGGTAGGCTGTGTCGAAGAAGACGCTGAGGACGCCGTTGACGAAGGCCACTATGAAGATCTGGAGGAAACTGAAGATGCCGAGTAGGAAGCTTAGCGGAATGGACCCCAGGGTCAGCATTCGTCCGAGGTTGGATACTATCATTATTCTCCGTCTTCTGTACCTGTCGGCCCAGACTCCGACAAAGAGGCCGAGGGCTGGGTAAGGTACAAACCCTACCGCAAGAAGTATGCCCATTTGGAAAGGTGCGGCGTGAAAGGTTAGAATGGCTATCGACGGCAGGGCAAGCCCCGTGAAAGTGTTTCCGAACTGGCTTACTGTGTCGGAAAACCATAGGCGTCTGAAGTTTCGGTGGGTCCAGAGGTTGCCTAGGTTGATTCTGGCCATTTGGTATAGGGTCCTGGGTAGTTTAGAACCGTGCTTGGGCTTTTGCGATGGTTCTTCTCTCAGGTAGGGGAATCCGTGTCCTAAAAGAGTGGCACACGATTGGTGAGTTCTACATGTGTCTATGGAGGTTCTCAGTGGCTACTTGGTCTTATGTTGTCTTGTTGGTAGTTCGACTTGGTTGGCTGTGACGGATTTTAGCAGCTCTCGGAATTCTTTTTGGAGATTGACCCACTCCTCGTATTGTTTGTCGCTCATTGAGAGAAGGTTGACAAGTTTGGCAATCTCTTGTCTCCCGACAAAGTCGACACTCTCAAGTTTGGCGATCTTCTCTTCCAGGTTTGGCTTGAGGGCGCTCTGGTTCATCTTATTGACAAGTTGGACCATCTTGGATACTGTTGGCTCGTCGACGTGGACCTTAATGCCGAGGAGGCCTAAGGCCTGTAACGAGTCTCCCATTCGCTGTTCCTGGTATCCCTTGCTGCCTCCCTCTCCGTGGACGAATTCGAAGACTTCTGCTGCTGCCCTGTAGTATGTTTCGATGAAATGGTCGACTCGTTCTTCCTTGGCTATTTCCACGAGTTGCTTTTCCAGGAGTTTTCGAATGTGGTGGTAGATAGCCTGGGGGGTTTTCTGTAGCTGTTCGGCTATTTGGCTGACCGTCATTTCCTTAGCCCTTAGAAGGTAGACGACTCTCCTTCGTGTGTCGTCTGCCATTAGCTCCCAGGCGCCGGGGTCCTTGACGAACTTGAAGGCTCTCATTGGTAATACTTCAGTGACGCAGGTGAAAGTATTGGTTTTACTCGTTCTTATAGCTTTCTGAATGACACAGACCACCGTCTTAATGGTTAAAACGTCAAGTTTAATAGCGAATTATGCAAATGGAGTTTTGGGTATGAAATATGGATTGTAAAGTAGAAAATTGCGAGACAATCGCAGCCCTGCCGATCCCAAACAAGGCCCATGGAAAACCTCGCGGGGGACTTCCAAACAACACAGCTCTCCTGCCCCGCCGAAGAGATGGACTGAGAAAGCCGACCACAGAGACCTGGCAACAGCAAAGCTCCGACGGGCTCGTGAGGGTGAGGCTGGAAGCGCTCAAAGCAAGGATCTACGAGAGCCAGCAAAGGATGCAAGTTAGGTAGTCTAGAACAAACAAAAGAGCAGCCGTAGAATGCTCTACCGGATAAAGGCCCAGCCTAACTGGAAACAACTGTCCAATTTCTGGACAATCCTCAATGACGGGACAGTATCGAAGCAGGAACCCGACGGGACGGAGATCTGCGCCTCTATGAAGAGAGCCGTGATTTCAGGCGACAAGGTCGAATGGTACGAGACTTGCTATTGCAGCCCACCCCTAAAACATGAGAGAGCGACAATATACGACAAGTTCTTCACTGGCATACAAATTGAACCTATCAGCTCAGCCCCCGAGTTAAGGGGACGGGATTTCTGGAAACACCTCGAAACGTTAAGACAGAGAAGATGCTCCCCTCTTCGAAGACCGATGGCCGCCCCCGAATTATCTGACGAAGGAAAAAGCCAACTCTAGAATGGCCAGAAGGAAGATGTCAACCATCTTCCAGCCTCTATTTTCCTGCTTTTGTTACTATGTAGAACAGAAAGCACACCTCACGAGTAATCCTTTGTATATGTGGTCATGGGAATGTTCGGCCTAATGGGTTGACGGGTAAATACAGGCCTATCCATGCCTATCCATAGCAATCCACGCATGGGCTGTTCAAAGTTTTGAACTAAATATCAGACGGGTCACATTAGGTCACGAGAAAAATGTCTTCTGAAATCCCTTCGCAAAGCGAAATGGGTGATCCCTCAGAAGGAAAACAGGTTGGGGTTGAAGTCGAGGAGTATGATTGCGGCTGCCGGGTCCGGTTCCGCAACGTAGACTATGGTGAGGCGGGGGACGAGCTTCCTAGGAAGCCTCTGCTCATCCCAGACTATACTCCTTGTCCCAAACACAAGAACGTTAGGGAGATTCCCCCTCGTGACGCCCGGCTAATAACGGTCCGGCACGAGCATGAGAACTTTCTGAACGAGTAGGTCAGACTAGGCAATAGCCTAACTCAGGCCTCTCAATTCAGGGAAAAATCGCCTGGAATCAGCCTTGGTCTAAAATCCAAACCCGCGATTTTACTTTACCGAGTGATCATTCGGGAGCCAGGCAGCTTCCTTGGCAACTTTCCCCTCGGGAGAACAGCCCATCTCAAGCCAGAATCACCTAGAACAGCCCAGAAACAAGCCCGGACAGAAACCCCTCACGCGAAAAAAAAGTATAGGCCGACCCATCCTCAAGACGTGAAAGAGAGTCTTACCTGAACACCAACCCTGTCAGGCTAGCTTGAAAAGCCCGGCAAACGGCCCGCTAGAACGCTATACCCCCAATGCAGAAACCCATGAAAGAGGTCGCAGACCTAGTTTCAGTCTCTAAGGAGTATCCGGCGAGTGGAAACCCGGTCAAGGCGCTTGACAACATAACCTTCGGTGCCGAAGCGGGAAAAATCGTAGCGGTTGTCGGTCCCTCCGGCGCCGGCAAGACCACCCTTCTCAATCTGATAGCTGGACTGGAGAAGCCTACCATGGGACAGGTCAGAGTCCTAGGGGTGGAATTGACAAGCTCTGACGAAAACACTCTCTCCGAGTTCCGGTGCACCAGCATAGGCTTCATCTTCCAATCCTACAATCTTGTCTCAACCCTTACCGCTCAGGAGAACGTGGAGCTGATGATGGAAATGGCTGGCTCGGGCAAATTTGAAAAGAATCATGAGTTGGCCTCCCAGCTAATCAGTTCGGTGGGGCTTGCGGACAGGGCCAACCATCTCCCAGCCCAGCTGAGCGGTGGAGAACAACAACGAGTAGCCATCGCCCGGGCCCTGGCCAATGACCCACCATTGATACTGGCGGACGAGCCGACTGGAAACCTAGATTCGGCCACGGGCCTCGCCGTCGTCCAACTCCTCGGAGGCTTAAGGGAGAAACATCGCAAGACGGTCATCATAACCACTCATGACGAACGAATCGTAGACATGGCCGATGTAATCTACCGTCTGGACGGTGGAAGGCTGGCGGGTGTTGATAGGCCCATTAGGGTTCGCAGCTAGGAGCCTTCACCGCAGGGGCTTCCACGCCTTCCTCGCATTCCTAGGGCTGACCCTTACCGTTGCCTCAGCCACGTTCGTCCTTCTACTAGGGGAAGGAATAGCCGGCAAGCTCAACATTGGGATCTACCCTAGGACTACTTTCGGCATCGCATGGCTATTCTCCGCCTACCTCCTCCTCTCCCTAGTCTTTGTCCTCATAGTGGGGTTGCTGTCTGCATCCTACCTTGTCGCCTCGATGACAAACCAGCGTATGAGAGACATTGCTGTGGTAAAGGCTGCGGGCGCCCTTCCCCGTCTCCTTTTCTCCTACGCTCTGGCCGAGCCGTTAGTCATATTCTCTTCAAGCTGCCTGGCCGGCACCCTAACGGCACTGCTGGTTTACATCTCCTGGACCCAGTCCTTCCAACTCACCCGAACCAACGGGTTCATCATAGTGGGAGTTCCAGGTACCTCGTTTCTCCTATCCTACCTTACTGCGAGGTTTCAGATTGGAAAAATCGTGAAAGCCAATACGATCAGCGCTGTTTCCTCCCAGCTGTCAATCCTTGACCTGAAGACCGTTGGGAAACCGTTACGCGTCCGGAGGTTTGGCTCCGCCTTCAACCTGGCCACAAGAACCCTGTCCCGGGACAGGCAATTCACCAGGACAGCACTACGCATCACCATCTGTATCTTCCTAACAATGGTCGTGCTGACAAGCGCCTTTGTCCTATGGGACACGTCAAAGGGCTACGTAGAACGGGCAATGCCCTCCCACGTTCTCATCATCGGGACAAGCCCAATGGTCAACCAGTACGTTCAGCTAGCCAGGTCCTTCTCCAGCCCCGGACCCACCCCGCCCCTGAACTACCTCAACGAATCATACATGATCAGTTCACAACTGGCAGACTTAGTCAGAGGAATCCCAGGGGTCCAAGGAGTCGACGCTCGGCTGATAATCGTGGACAACGTGACAGGCTATGTAAAAGCCCACTTCGCCAGTGGCGGGGCCCTTTCCGGGGAGAGCACGAATCCGGAACTCATCCCAGAAGCCTACACTGGCTCGGCTCAGGTCCTCATCATTGGAGTAAACTCAAGTCAGACAATACCCAACTGGTACACCTCAGACGGCTTCCTCCAGCCCAGCAGTCCTGTGAACATTATGGTTGCAGGAGACTCACTGGTTGGAGGAATTGTGCAGATGCCCCTGAACCTTTCAGAGGTAGGCTGGTTGGGCCACCGGTTCAATGTCAAGAGCGTCCTAGTCGACCCCCTCAACAGGGGAGAGATCCTCTACACGCCCATCCAGTTCCTACAGACTACTTTCGGAACAAACGGGACCAATATCATGCTGGTAAAGACTGACAATGACCCGGCCACATTCTCCAGAATAGAACAATTCACAAGTCAGAACGGACTCGCCGTCGCATCCGAGGATCCCATACTCGCTGCAAACCTAGGATTCCTAGACAATACCTGGTCATACGTCCTCCTTCTCCCAATCCTGACCCTTGCGCTATCCTCCGGAATCCTTCTCAGCTACCTGACCACAAACTACTCCAAGAGGTTCAATGACTACGTGGTCTTGAAAGTCTTAGGAGCCAAATCCTGGTACACCTTCAAATTGCTACTCTGGGAAGGCTGGGGGATCCTCGCCATCTGCATGGTCATCGCCATACCCCTAGGCTTCGTCTTCTCAACAATCTTTCTGGTACCAGTAGCGCAGGCCCAAGCCCTAAGCCTTATGCTGTCAGCTGCTCTTTCAGTCTCCGCCTTAACGGCGGTAAGCCTGGCCAGCGTAGCAATCTATGCGAGAAGGCTTAGAGCGATGACGGTCAAGGATTTGAGGTTCTGAAAGACCTGACAAAAGAACATCCAGCTCGTTAGCGTGCCAGGTCATACTGTATTGCCGTGACCATTTCCTGAAAGTCGTTGATCTCACGGGCTGGAACATTCTGTTGTCTGCAGAGTCCTGCTAGCCTCGAGCCTTTGATCGCGAAGCAATAATCAGCCAGTCTCAGCGCGTGGATGTCCCAGGCTCCATCACCTACATACGCCACTTTCCGTCCCTTCATTTGGTGAAATCTAACAAGGTCATCCTTGAGGCTGAGAGATGTCTTGTCTCGTAGCCTTGGAAAGGTGAACTTGATTCCTTCCGGGGTGCTCTGCGATTTCGCCACGTACAACTTCACCAGGTTGTTCCACCCTTTCATCCGTAGCAAGTGTTTGATTACAAAGTCCAGTCCTGCGCTGACCACTCCCAGTGGGACTCGGTTCCCCCTGCAGTAGGCTACTAGCTTGTCGAAGTTGGGCCTGAACCGCGTGACTCGTTCCATCTCTGCCACCAGCACCATCTCAGGAGTCCTTACCAGGGCACCTTGTCTTCTCACGCATTCCTGGAGGGTTATCTCACCCCGTTCGTACTGCCCGTCGAACCTCTTCCAGTCGCCTTGGGCATATTTTTTCAGAATGTACTCGTAGGTGTCGGTGAGAGTGATAGTGCCGTCGAAATCCGAGAGTACAGCGAGGCTCACTTGCATCTTCTCCTGTTGCACAATTCGAATGGTGCGTCAAGCGGAAAAGGGATATGGGTCCTTGTTGGGTCAAGGTTAGTATCCATTTAGTTCTCCATTTTTACTTTTCCTAGTCATAAATCGTCAGAAAAACACTGAGGGCTACTTGCTTGTTCAAATTCGTTGAGTGAAATATCAGCACCAAGCGCTAAGCGAAATACCGTCATGAAAAAAACATCTACGGCAACAGCCCTGGTCACGACTCGTTTTGCAAACGACAGTGTGCGACGCACAAAAGGCAGCGAGCGATTTAGCACGCCTCTACGCATCCCCAACGGCCTCTTAGCCCCGCCAGCTATAGCCCGTGGCTCTCTATGGTACTATTTGATGGCCAGAAGAATCTGCTAGACTCGACGCCTCTGCAGCTCTCCGGATCCTAACACCATCTCCATCAACCTAGTGACCAGGACAAAACCCCCCTTTCTATGAACCATTACGGGCTCCAAAGAGCGATTCCCCAGCCGGACACGGCAGGACAGGCATGGGCGAGTTCACCTTTGACATGAACTGATAGTCGAAAGTACCTTCAGAATCAGATAATGCCCTTGAGAAACCCGCCAGATTAACCTTGACAAATTCTTCTAGTTTTACTGAAACAGTGTCAAATTGTTCCAAGAATTCCCTTCTAGGTCAAAAGCCGGGCCCAGTTGACCCTAGGGGGAGAGAAAATCCTCTCTTAGAGATTCTGGATTGGTTTTCGGTGGCGTTCGTCCGGGCACACCCACTCCTTCTCCCCCGTAAAATGGACTCTGCGATAGCAAACGCGGCCATGGTTGACACACAGCATTCTTCCGCGATCAACTGCGACTAGATGATACTCCTCAGTCTCAATCAGGTCTGACGCACGGACACCTGCGGGGTCTTCCGGCTCCGTGAGGGGGTTGGTGTCAACCGGGTCTTGTCTGTCGGACAAATCATACTCAGGAATAGTTCTAGTATGTAGATTGCTCCGTTAAGCGTTGCTTTTCCATTCAATACCCTGATACTCTCGGCTATCTAGGGAAATAATCAGCAATGCTCTCTGAGAGAGAAAGGTGAAGAATTCGTGCTGTTCGGGATGTCTGACGCGAGCCAAACGGAATGTGCAAAGACTCGGCTATTCCCGATTCAACTGCGTAGTCGGCCAGGCAGTCAATCCTCTAAGCGCGCTTCTGAACGAACGCCTGGCAGCATCGGGAGACGAGGATGCGGGCCAGCGTGCCAGAGAAATGCTTGAGAGAGAAACTATCAATGGGGGGCTTTGATCAGAGGGTGCTAGCTACGGCTACTTGTTCCAGGGACCCCATTCTCCCCGGATCATGCCCCTTCGCCCCGCCCAAGTAACCCAGGCCACAGATACGAGGGTCACAGATATTATCAGCGCCACCAGCACGACAACCACTTTCTGGAAGACGCTGAAGCCACCGGTGAAGAAAGCTACGTAGATTAATGATCCTGCGAGGAAGGCGGCAAGTGTGAGTATTGTGAAGATTATTCTCCCGACAAGACCGCGGGGACCTGAGGTTGGTTCCATTGACATCGCGTTTCAAGGCCGAGGTCGTCGCTTATATGTGTAGGCGAAACTGGGTGAAAAAGGCTCGTTTCGCTAGATTCTCTTCTCGTATAGGCTCGCCTTCCATCCCAAAGGACCAACGTCTCCCTTATGCACGAACCCGACCCTCTCGTAATACTCACGTATCCTTTTGTTGTCGGCTAAGCAGTCCAAGCGTAGGAACTTCTTGCCGGCGACCGAAGCCTGGGTGGCAGCCCATGCGAGCATTACGAGGCCTAGACCCCTGCCAGCATAGGTGCGTCTCACAGCCAGCTTATGCATGTAGCCCGCGTCCGATGGGGCTTCCTTCCAGAATATCTGGTCGCTCCATTGGAGCGTTACTGTTCCGACAGTTTCCTCACCCAGCTTGGCGAGGAACACTTCGACGTGGCGAGTCTGGTTCCGAATTTTTTCTCCCGAAAGGACTCCGGGTCCCCATTGGGTGGGTAGTCCCTTCGAGGCAAGCCACTCCGCAGCGTCGCTCAGTATTCCCAGTACAAGGTCCAAGTCTTTCTCACGTGCCGGGACGATTCCTATCTCGTCCAAGAATCCGGTCGTCCTCCCAGTCTTGAACCGGAAGTAGCATCAGCGATATAATCCTCGAGCTGTTCTCGGTTCGCCAAGAAAACCCTAGCGTGTTCTTCTCAAGTTGATTCTTCGAAAATACTTGTCGTGGCTCTCGTCGACGGCAACGCTCGTCATCTTGAGTTCGGTGATTGTGCCGAAGGGTTTCGTTGAGATTGCTGACTGGCTTGCTCCCTCTCTGGGGCCGACTTTCAGGCCTGAGCTCTACCTCGTCTTTCTCACGTTTGGGCCGTCCCTATCCTACATTCCCCTTTTGATTACATGGGTCGTGGCGGGTGTAGTGGGAGGGTTCTTCGCTAGGAGCGTTCTCAGGTCAATGGCCGGGGGAACTATTTCCACTCTAGCCATCATTCTTTTGATGGTTGGAAATGGATTCGTACTTTTCACCGGTTTCAGGAACCAGACGGGTGGGTTTTCAGGGCTCAGCATTCCGCCCCCTCCTCCTGGGCTCAGCCTGGCGGATATTCTGAACGCTCCAATGGTTGCTCAAGGTATACAGGCTGTGAGCTCTGGGGGAGGAATAAACCCCTTCTCTGTTCTAAAAATCCTCGTTGTGAACTTCATCCTCAACATCGCCATCTTCGGGGTGGCCTTCATCGTCTCCGGATCCGTCTTCTCAAAGATCTTTCACACCGGTCGTCCGAAAGTACAGCCTGTCACTTCGTACCAAGTTCAAAATGCTCCGGGTCCCAAGGACCCTACGCCACTTCCTCCGACTGCAATCGTTGTTGGTGTATTAGCCATAGTCCTGCTCCTGGTTTCCAGCCTAATTCTCCCCGCGGGTTTCGCCCAGGGAACTGGGTCTTCTGGACAGCCAACTGGAGAACAATTGACGTTGAACCTTCAAAAGGATGGGACCCTGAAGATGCTTTACTCAACGAACGTGTCATCGCTGCCAGGAGTATCCTCAAACTACCAGCGAGACGAGTTCCAGGGGTTGGCGGGAGGCTTTCTCTTCGCCTTCAACGGCTCCATCGACCTGGGACAGGATGGGTCAGGGAGTTCTAGCGGGCCCCTATCCACCCTCACATCCCTACTTCCTCAAAACGGGTTCCTCGCAGTCTACGGCGTACCAGACTCATCCACGGGCAAGGCTAGGGCAGATCTTCTGGCCTCAGAGTTTGGACAGGGGTTTGGAGTAAACCTGAGTTATCTAGTCGGCATGTCGTTGCCCTCGTTCGGCGGCCAACAGGTGCCTGGGGGGGCGATTTACATCGGCATCTATTCCGGTGACGGCCAGGCTGGGACCGTTGGAGCGCGGATTCTAAGCCTAGTCCAGGGAACCGGGGTTGGGAGCCTTCTAACCCCTCAGAAAGTGCTAGTGGGCCACTTTGGGGTTCTAGGTGGGTTTGTCAACCTTGATTTCCAAAATGCAACTACTACCCCGAACCTCACACCCGCTGTCCAAGTCATGGCTGACCTAACCCCGCTGGGCAACTTCTATGGTCGCGGAAACTTCACCCTCGGGCTTCGTCAGGTCCTAGGAAACCAGGGCACAATTAGCCCATCTACCATTGCCAAAACCACCAGCATTCAACTTGGCTTCCCCGCAAACTCAAATGTCACAGGCTACTGGCCATCAAACGCCAGCATAGACACGGCTCAGGGGCAGCTCACCTACTCGATGAATGCAACATCGACACAAGTCTCTAACGTCTATGTCAACTTCACCAGCACTTTTCCCCAGCGGATGGAGATCAGTCGCGGACTGGACCCTCAGTCGCCCTTTTCCAGCGGAACGATGGTCACTGAGAAGATTACTGTGACGAACCTTGGAAATGAAACCATCCATGGTGTCATGACCAGCGAGACGAGGCTCTTCGAGGCATACCCTACCCTCCACCTTCTCTCGCCTTCCCAGAACATGACTCTCGGTGACATTCCACCCCAGGGCTCAGCAAGCGCGACACTACAGTTCAGAGTCACCTCCGACGGATTTTACACCCTGCCACCAACGGACATCACCTACACGGACCAAGGACAAGCAATCAGCAAACCGGGAAACCCTGCTTACATTCAATCATCCTTCAGCATCTCCCTCTACCTGCAGGCACTCGTCCGGGGAACGGCTCCATACTCGTACTTGTTCCTCCTCCTTATCGTCCTTCCCCCAATCTTGCAAATACCAAGATTTCTGCGGAGGTCTCGGCCAGAAAGACGACAGCAGGTCAGGGCAATTGCTAGCGAGAAGAGCACTCGTAGCACAGAGTGGTAGTATTCTGAGGGGTTTCGCGACCGAATTACTTTTATTCAGATGCTAGCCACCGCCCTACGAGAGTCAGATTATGCCGTCAAAGTCCAAACGGGCCAAAAAGGCCAAACCGAAGAAACCCAAACTAGAACCTATTCCGAAGGGTTTTGGAACTGTAACCCCGTATTTGTCAATCGAAGGCGCAGCGAAGGCGTTGGACTGGTACAAGAAAGCCTTCGGTGCTAAAGAACTCGAACGGGAGCCCACACCTGATGGAAAACTGATCCACGGCCGGATTCGAATAGGCGATTCCATCGTCATGATGAGCGACGTGTTCCCAGGTGGCGACACACAATCCCCGACCAGCCTGGGCAACACGACCACCACTCTGCACATCTACACAAAGAACGTGGACAAGCTCTTCCAGCAAGCAGTTGACGCTGGCGCGAAAGTTTCCATGCCCTTGGACAACCAGTTCTGGGGCGAGCGGTACGGGAAACTGAAAGACCCGTTCGGACACAACTGGTCAATAAGCCAGCGGGTCCAGATGAGCCGCCAGGAGATGAAGGAGAAACAAGAACAGGCAATGGCCATGTTCTCTCAAGGACAACACCCTGGAAAGTCTGAAGAAACCGAACAGTCAATGACGACCGAATAGCGACTCCTCAATCAACTCCTTTTCGGAGGCTAGGCAACTCGCGATTTACTCTGACTCCTACCTAGCATAGGGTAGGTCACGGCTCAACACAAATCACTCGCAAGGTCACGGGCACGGTTCCAAGTCGGCAGTCTCCTTGAATCCGCCTCTCTTTCTGGCATTCTGCAGACGCTAGTGGTTTTGGCCGAAGCTCCGGCCGTCGATATCGATGAAAAGTGAACCTTTCAGAAGTAGCTCGCGATCAGCCCGTCCGGGTCTGGGCCGAAGGACTCGCGGATCCTGACCGTCTGGCCCGCCCAGAAGCACCTAGCAGCAAGAGTGCTGCAGCGAGCAGAATCAGTAGGAGCAACAGCATGGTGTCGGGGGCGAGCGTGAAGGCTGCCGGGGCCCTGACCCCGATAGTCATGGTTGTAGTTGCTGTGTTCGTGTTGCCGCTATTGTCGGTCACGGTGAGGATAACTGTGTAAGTCCCTGGAGCAGCGTAGCTATGACTTATTCCGGCTCCTGAGCCTGTAATCCCATCCCCGAAGTTCCAGGCATAGCCTGTGATTCCTCCATCCGGGTCGGTGCTGGCCGAAGCACCAAAACCCACGACGTCGCCTGTGAGAGCACTTGTGGTCGTCTTATAGAGGACTGCCACAGGAGGTCTATCTGTAATGGTCTTTGTTGAGATGGAACTCTGCGTAGTCAACCCCGCGTTGTCGGTGGCATTGAGGTAGACGGCGTATGAGCCTGCCAGCGAAAACGAATGCCCGGCCGACGTAGCAGTGCTTGCTAGGTTGTCGATTGTTCCGTCTCCCCAGACCATCTTTAGGCCCGTTAGGGTGCCATCAGGGTCGGTTGAGCTGATGGTCAGAGTGATGGTTGTTTCGCTGGGAACTGTGGTGGCCGACTCGGTGAAGCTGACAATAGGATGTCTGTCCGTAATCGTCTCTGTTGCAGTGGTGCTCTTGGTTGTGAGATTAGCATTGTCTGTAGCGTTAGCGTATACTTCGTAGGAGCCAGCTAGGGTGTATGAGTGGCTGTCGCTGGTTGTCGTGCCCGTTAGACTATGAACTGTTCCATCTCCCCAGGATACTTTGAGAGAGGTCACAGTCCCATCGAGGTCCGAGGTGGAAATCGTCAGGGTAATCGGTGTCCCAGTGGAAACGGTCGTTGCGAATTCGGTGAAGCTGATGGTTGGTGGACGGTCAATTATCGTCTTGACAGCAACATCACTCTTAGAGGTCAGGTTTGCATTATCGGTGGCGTTGACATAGACACTGTATGAACTCGCCAGAGAGTACGAGTGACTATCGCTCGTAGCAGACCCCGGCAAGGTGTCAACCATACCGTCTCCCCAAGAAACCTTGAGGCTACTAACAGTCCCGTCGGGGTCATTGGCGGAGATGGTCAATGTAATAGTGGTGCTCGTTGGGACGGTGCTTGCTGATTCTGTGAAACTAACCGAGGGAGCTCTATCGATTATCGTGTCCATGGAGACAGCGCTCTTGACTGTCAGATTTGCATTGTCGGTGGCGTTGGCATAGACAGGGTACGAGCCTGCCAGCGAGTAGGAGTGATTGTCGTACGTAACGGTGCCTGCTAGGCTGTCGATTGTTCCGTCTCCCCACACCACTTTGATACCTGTTATGGTGCCATATGGGTCCACGGCACTGATCGTCAGACTGATGGGTGCTCCGGTGGGAGCCGTTGTTGCCGAGTTGTTGAAACTGACAGTTGGCGGAGTATGGTTGATCGTCTTTGTGGAAGTGCTACTCTTGGTCGTCGAGCCTGAATTGTCGGTAGCGTTCACATAGACGGTGAACGTGGCCGATTGGGAATTGCCAGTCGAAGTATACGCATGACTGTCAATGGTCGAGGTCCCGGCCAAGGTGTCAATGGTACCGTCTCCCCAGACAACCCTCAGACTGGTCACGGTGCCATCAGGGTCTGCCGTGCTAATGGTTAGCGTAATCGGAGTCCCGGTCAGAGCACTGGTTGCCGATTCGGTGAAACTAATCGTTGGTGGACGGTCGGTAATCGTCTTTGTCGATGTGGGGCTCTTCGTTATCGAACCAGAGTTGTCAGTTGCGTTAACGTAGACCTGGTACGTGCCCGCCACCGAATAGGCGTGACCGTCACTGTTGGCGGAACCTGCGAGACTGTCAATCGCTCCATCTCCCCAGACAACCTTCAGGCTACTGACTGTTCCGTCAGGGTCGGCCGCAGTAATGATTAGGGTAATCGGGGTTCCAGTGGGAGCAGTAGTGGCCGACTCGGTGAAACTGACAGTCGGGGGTCTATCTGTGACTGTCTTGATTGATGTAGAGCTCTTCGTAGTAAGGTTAGCATTGTCCGTAGCGTTGACGTATACGGTGTAAGATCCAGCAACGGCGTACGAGTGGCTGTCACTTGTATCTGTTCCGGGAAGATTGTCGACTGTTCCATCTCCCCAGGATACTTTGAGAGCGGAGACAGTACCGTCAGGGTCCGAGGTGGTAATGGTCAGTGTAATCGCGCTGCCTGTCGGAACTACTGTGGATGATTCTGTGAAGCTCACTAGCGGAGGTCTGTCGGTAAGGGTCTTGACCGCAACGCTACTCTTCGTAGTCAGGTAAGCATTGTCCGTCGCATTTACGTATACAGTGTAGGACCCTGCAAAGACATACGAATGGCTATCGCTGGTGGCCGTGCCTGCCAAACTGTCTATTGTTCCGTCTCCCCATACCACTTTGAGGCCGGTTACGATGCCATCAGGGTCGGTTGAACTGATAGTCAGAGTGATCGGGGTTCCAGTTGGAATCGTGCTGGCCGACTCGGTGAAGGTGAGAGTAGCAGGTCTGTCAGTGATCGCCTTTATTGCTGTGGTGCTCTTGGTTGTGAGATTAGCATCGTCTGTTGCGTTGGCGTAGACGATGTAAAGACCGGCCTGCGAGTACGAGTGGCTGTCCGAGGCGGCAGTTCCAGCAAGACTGTCGATTGCACCATCACCCCAAGAGACCTTGATGGAGGTCACCCTGCCATCTGGATCGGAAGCGTTGATTGTCAGGGTTATTGAAGTGCCGGTTGGAACTGTTGTGGCGGACTCGGTGAAACTGACAATCGGCGGCTTATCGACTATTGTCTTGGACGCGGTGGTGCTTTTCGTCGTCAGATTAGCATTGTCCGTGGCATTGACATAGACCGAATAAGACCCGGCGAGAGCGTACGAATGGCTGTCACTTGTAACAATTCCTGCAAGGCTATCGACTGTTCCGTCACCCCAGAATACTTTGAGAGTGGAGACAGTACCGTCAGGGTCCGAGGCAGAGATCGTTAGAGTAATCGGGGTGCCTGTCGGAACTACTGTGGATGATTCCGTGAAGCTCACTAATGGACCTCTATCGGTGATGGTCTTGACTGCCATCGTGCTCATCGTAGTCAAGTTCGCGTCGTCTGTAGCGTTGACGTATACTGTGTAATCCCCAGCGAAATAGTATGAGTGACTGTCGCTAGTAGACCAGCCTGCTAGGTTGTCGATTGTTCCGTCTCCCCATACCACTTTGAGGCCCGTTACGATGCCATCAGGGTCGGCTGAACTGATGGTCAAGGTGATGGTTGTTCCGGTGGGAACCGTGGTGGTTGGCTCTGTGAAGCTGACCGTTGGAGGACGGTCGGTTATTGTCTTGGTGGCAACAGTACTCTGGGTCGTCAGGTTCGCGTTATCGGTGGCGTTGACATAGACACTGTAAGAACCCGCCATTGAGTACGAGTGGCTATCGGTAGAGGCAGATCCGGGTAGGCTGTCAACCGTGCCGTCTCCCCAGGAAACCCTGATGCTGTTAACGGTCCCGTCGGGGTCACTGGCGGAAATGGTCAATGTAATAGAGGTGCCTGTTGGGATGGTGCTTGCTGATTCTGTGAAAGTCGCCGTCGGGGCTCTATCGATGATCGTCTTGACGGCGATAGCGCTCGTGGTGGTTAGGCCTGCATCGTCAGTTGCGTTCACGTAGACCTTGTCGGAGCCAGCCAGCGCATAGGAGTGACTGTCAGAAGTGGCTGTTCCAGCTAGATTGTCAACAGTTCCGTCACCCCAAACCACCTTGATACTTGTTACAGATCCATCAGGGTCAGCGGCAGTAATGGTTAGAGTGATTGGGATTCCGGTCGGAACTGTGGTGGCCGACTCGGTGAAGCTGACAGTAGGAGGTCTGTCAGTAACTGACTTAGTCGCTGAAGCACTCTGGAGGGTCAGGTTTGCATTGTCAGTGGCATTAACGTGGACAGTGTAGGACCCGGCCAGGGCGTAGGAGTGAGTGTCGCTAGTCGCCGTGCCGGCTAGACTATCAACCGTCCCATCACCCCAGGATACTTTGAGAGAGGCTACAGTGCCGTCAGGGTCTGAGGCGGAGATCGTCAGAGTAAGCGGGGTGTCGGTCGGCACGGTCGTGGCGGACTCTGTGAAACTGACCGTGGGAGGACGATCTGTTATCGTCACAGTGGAGGGGGTGCTCTGAGTTGTCAGGTTTGCATCATCAGTGGAATTCACGTAGATGTTGTAAGAGCCAGCCAGCGAGTAGGAATGACTGTCGATTGTAGACGTGCCGGGAAGGATATCGACGGTTCCATCACTCCAGACGATGTTGATACTTGTTACAGTGCCGTCAGGGTCAGCGGAACTGATCGTTAGAGTGATCGGGGTTCCTGTGGGAGCTGAGGTTGCGCTTTCAGTGAGGCTCGCACTTGGTGCGCGGTCACTGATCGTCTTCGTTGCCAGGGCACTCTTAGTTGCGGATCCCGAATTGTCTGTGGCGTTCACGTAGACTTGGAATGTGGCTGTTGGGCTAGAGCCGGTCGATGAGTATGCGTGACTGTATGTTGCCGCTGTTCCGGGGAGTGTGTCGATGGTGCCGTCTCCCCAGACAACTTTCAGGCTACTGAAGGTGCCGTCCGGGTCTGCTGCGGTTACCTTTAGGCTGATGGTTTGGCCGGTGTTGGCTGTTGTCGCCGATTCGGTGAAGCTGACTGCCGGGGGTCGGTCGGAAATTGTCTTGGTGGCCGTCGAACTCTGGGTGGTAACGCCGGAATTGTCTGTGGCGTTCACATAGACGGTGAACGTGGCAGTCTGACTCGAGCCGGTCGAGGCGTATGAGTGACTGTCGCTGGTTGCAGTTCTCGCTAGCGTATCAACTGTCCCGTCTCCCCAGACAACCTTGAAGCCTGCAACCGTTCCGTCAGGATCAGCTAATGTAATGGTGAGAGTGATCGAAGTGCCGGTTGGTGCACTTGTCGCTGACTCTGTGAAGCTAACGGTTGGCGCTCTGTCGCTAATGGTGTTGGTTGCTACTTGGCTCTTCTGGGTTCGGCCTAGATTGTCGGTGGCGTTAGCATAGACCTGGAAGGTTGCCGTAGGGCTGTTCCCAGTCGAAGAATAGGCATGACTGTCACTGGTTGCGGTGCCGGGGAGGGTGTCAATTGTCCCATCGCCCCAGACCACGTTGATACTAGCAATCGTGCCGCTTGGCTCCGACGCGGAGATAGTCATGCTAATCGTCTGACCGGTCGTAGCTGTGGTGGTGTTCTCGGTGAAACTGACACTGATGTCTCCCTGGATCGTATTGGTGGCGACGGCACTCTGAGTTGTTGAGCCAGAATTGTCGGTCGCGTTCACATAGGCGCTGAAGGTACCGGAGGTAGAGTATGAGTGGCTGTCAAAGGTATCCGTCCCTGATAGAGTGTCAATGGTACCATCACCCCATACAACGCTCAAACTACTTACCGACCCGTCAGGGTCTGCTGACGTAATGGTCAGGGTGACCGGGGTCCCGGTATGCATCACTGTGGCTGACTCTGCGAAGTTGACCGTTGGTGGAAGGTCCTGAATTGTTACGGTGGAAATGGAGCTCTGGCTTGTGGAACCAGAATTGTCTGTGGCGTTCACATAGACATTGAACGTTTGGGACAGGGCGTTACCAGTGTTGGCGTAGACGTGACTGTCAGTCGTAGCGGTTCCTGGCAGTGTGTCGATGGTGCCATCTCCCCAAACAACTTTGAGACTGCTCATACTGCCGTCAGGGTCTGCTGATGTGATGGTCAGAGTGATCATTTGACCGGCGGTCGCGGTGGTCGTGGACTCGGTGAAGCTGACGTTTGGAACCCTATCGGTGATTGTCTCGGTGACCGTGTTGCTCTGCGTGGTGGAGCCTGAATTGTCGGAGGCGTTCATGTAGATACTGAACGTGGAAGACAACGCGTTGCCGGTTGAGACGTACGTGTGACTGTCAATTGTCGCCGAGCCTAGTAGACTGTCCACCGTGCCGTCTCCCCATGACACGTTGATGGCGCTGACAGTGCCGTCGGGGTCGGCCGATGTGATTGTCAGAGTGAGGGCTGTTCCGGTGGAAACGGTGGTGGCTGACTGGGTAAAACTGATAGTCGGAGGACGATCCGTGATGGTCTTGGTGGCCGTAGCGCTCTCGGTCACAGAACCGGAATTATCTGTAGCGTTCACATAGACTTGGTAGGACTCGGCTACGGCGTACGAGTGACTGTCAGTCGTCGCTGTGCCGGCGAGAGTGTCAACGGTTCCGTCGCCCCAGACCACGTTAATACCGGTAATCGTGCCGTCAGGGTCAGCGGCAGAGATTGTTAGAGTGATGGATGTGCCCGTTGGTGCGGTCGATGCTGATTCGATGAAACTCACCACTGGTTCTCTATCGATTATTGTGTCGGTTGCAGTGGGGCTCTGCGTTGTTGAGCCCGCGTTGTCGGTGGCATTCACGTAGACAGTGAAGGCTTCAGACAAAGCATTGCCGGTGTTCGTGTAGGTATGGCTGTCAGAAGTGGCGTTTCCTGCAAGGATGTCAACTGTCCCATCACCCCAGGACACCTTCAAGCTGCTGACCGTTCCGTCAAGGTCTACGGACGTCATCGTGAGACCGATAGAAGTCCCGGTTGGAGCGGTTGTGGCCGACTCCGTAAAGCTGACAGTGGGAGCCATGTCGATAATCGTCTTGGTCGCAATCGAGCTTTGTGTTGTCGAGCCTGAATTGTCAGTAGCGTTAGCGTAGACAGAGAACGTTGCAGACGGAGCATTGCCTGTTGAGGCATACGCATGGCTGTCAGTGGTGGCCGTTCCTGCCAGAGTGTCAATCGTCCCGTCTCCCCAGACCACCTTCAGGCTCGTCACTGTACCGTCAGGGTCGGAGGCGGAAATCGTCAGAGTAATTGGCGTCCCGGTGGAAACGGTCGTGGCCGATTCGGTGAAGCCGATGGTTGCAGGACGGTCAGTTATCGTCTTGAGAGCAACAGTACTCTGGGTCGTCAGGTTTGCATTATCAGTGGCGTTGACATAGACACTGTAGGAACCCGCCAGGGAATAGGAGTGACTATCACTCGTGGTAGTTCCAGGCAGACTGTCGACTGTTCCGTCCCCCCAAGAGACGTTGATAGTGCTAACAGTCCCGTCCGGGTCGTTTGTGGAAATGGGCAATGTAATAGGGGTGCTTGTTGGGACGGTGCTTGCTGACTCTGTGAAGCTTACCGTCGGGGGTCTATCGGTTATTCTATTGACAGCGACAGCGCTCTGGGTGGTTAGGTTTGCATTGTCTGTTGCGTTCACATAGACATTGTAGGAGCCAGCTAGCGCATAGGAATGGCTGTCGGAAGTGGCCGTCCCAGCTAAGTTGTCGATGGTTCCGTCCACCCAGACCACCTTGATACTTGTTACAGTGCCATCAAGGTCGGTAGAACTGATGGTCAGAGTGATGTTTGTCCCGGTGGGAACCGTGGTGGCCGACTCTGTGAAGCTGACAGTAGGCGGTTGATCAGTAATCGTCTTCGTTGCCACCGCACTGTTGGTCGTTGACCCTGAATTGTCAGTAGCGTTAACGTAGACATGGTAACTGCCCGCCACGGAATAGGTGTGACTGTCGCTGGTAGCCGAACCGGCGAGGCTGTCAAAGGCCCCGTCTCCCCAGACAACTTTGAGACTGCTAACCGTCCCGTCAGAGTCAGACGCGGAGATGGTCAGAGTGATGGATGTGCCTGTCGGGGCAGTCGTTGCTGAAAGGCTGCTGACTGAGCGTTGCCGGTCGAATTATACGCATGACTGTCGGTTGTAGCAGTGCCAGCCAGCATGTCGATGGTGTCATCTCCCCAGACTACCTTCAGGTTACTGACTGTTCCGTCAGGGTCGGCCGCAGTAATGGTTAGAGTGATTGAGGTTCCAGTAGGATCAGTAGTGGCCGACTCGGTGAAGCTGACCGTCGGTGGTCTGTCAGTAATCGTCTTCGTCGAAGTGGAACTCTTGGTGGTGGAGCCTGAATCGTCAGTGGCATTCACATAGACCGTGTAGGACCCTGCGACAGCATACAAGTGACTATCACTCGTGGAAGTTCCCGACAGATTATCTATCAATCCATCGCCCCAGACAACCTTGATCGCTGTAACCGTCCCGTCAGGGTCGGACGCAGAGATGGTCAGGGTGATCGGCGTGCCTGTTGCAATTGTAGTAGCCGAATCGACAAAGCTAACAACTGGAGGACGGTCGCTAATCGTGTTGGTTGTGGTGAAGCTCTTCGTTGTCAAGTTAGCATTGTCGGTGGCGTTAACGTAGACAGTGTATGAGCCCGCTACTGAGTATGAGTGGCTGTCGGCCGTGGCAGACCCAGGTAGGCTGTCAACCATACCGTCTCCCCAAGAAACATTGATAGTGCTAACAGTCCCATCTGGATCACTGGCAGAAATGGCCAGAGTAATAGGGGTGTCTGTCGAGAGGGTGTTTGCTGATTCTGTGAAGGTTACCGTGGGGGCTCTATCGGTAATCGTCTTGACGGAGACAGCACTCTTGGTGGTCAGGTTTGCATTGTCGGTCGCATTAACGTAGACCGTATAGGAGCCGGCCTGGGCGTATGAGTGGCTGCCGCTCGTCGCGGTGCCTGTTAGACTATCAACTGTTTCGTCACCCCAAGAGACCGTGATGGAGGTTACATTGCCGTCAGGGTCCGTGACGGGGATCGTCAGAGTAATCGAGGTGCCCGTGGGTGCCGTTGATGCTGATTCTGAGAAACTTACAGTGGGCGGTCTATCGGTTACCGTCTTTGTCGCAACCGAACTCTTCGTGGTAGAGCCAGAATTGTCAGTAGCATTAGCGTAGACTTGGTAAGCCCCAGCAACCGAATAGGCGTGACTGTCAGACGTGGCCGACCCTGCTTGCGCGTCCACAGTACCGTCACCCCATGAAACTTCGAGACCGACAACAGTACCGTCAGGGTCTGCTGCGGTGAGGGTTAGAGTGATCGATGTGCCCGTTGGAACAGTGGAATCAGACTCGGTAAAGCTGACCGTTGGTGGCCGGTCATTAACGGTTTTGGTAGCAGTGGAGCTCTTGGTCGTGGAGTCCGAGTTGTCTGTGGCGTTCACGTAGACGGTGAATGTGGCCGACGGAGCGTTTTCGGTCGAGCTGTACGCGTGGCTGTCAGTTGTCGCTGAGCCAGCCAGAGTATCAAGAGTCCCATCACCCCAGGAGACCTTGAGGCTGCTAACAGTCCCATCAGGGTCTGCGGCCGTAATGGTGAGAGTAATCGAAGTACCTGTTGAAGCGGTCGTTACCGACTCGGTGAAGCTGACAGTAGGCGGCCTATCAGTAATCGTCTTCGTTGCCACCGCGCTCTTGGTAGTGGACCCTGAATTGTCAGTAGTGTTAACGTAGACCTGGTAGGTGCCCGCCACTGAATACGCGTGACTGTCACTGGTAGCCGAACCGGCGAGGCTGCCAATGGTCCCATCTCCCCAGACTACATTCAGACTACTGACTGTTCCGTCAGGGTCAGCAGCAGTAATCGTCAGACTGATGGAAGTACCCGTCGGGGCTGTCGTTGTAGACTCTGTGAAGCTGACAGTCGGTGGTCTGTCAGTGATGGTCTTAGTTGCCGGATTACTCTTGGCTGTTAGTCCAGTATTGTCGGTCGCGTTGACGTATACTGTGTAAGAGCCAGCGAGGGCGTACGAGTGGCTGTCGATGGTTGTCGTGCTCGATAGACTATCAACAGTTCCATCCCCCCAAGATACTTTGAGGGAGGTCACAGTTCCGTCAGGGTCCGAGACGAAAATGGTCAGAGTAATCGGGGTGCCAGTTGGCGCTGTCGTAGCCGATTCTGAAAAGCTCACAACCGGGGGTCTATCGGTAATGGTCTCGATTGCAACGTTACTCTTTGTTGTCAGGTTGGCATTGTCAGTCGCGTTGACATACACCGTGTACGACCCGGCCAAAGCATACGAGTGACTGTCACTGGTGGCTGTGCCTGCTAAGCTGTCGATCGTTCCATCGCCCCAGACGACTCTGATGGCAGTTACTGTACCGTCGGGGTCAGAAGCGGAAATGCTCAAGGTGATATAAGCTCCGGTTGGAGCTGTGGTTGCAGACTCGGTGAAACTGGCTGCCGGGCCCACATCGGTCACCTTCACCGCCAGGTTGGCCGAGTGCGACAAGGAACCACTTGTTCCGGTCACAGTAACAGTGTAGTTACCAGCGGTTGATGTGGAAAGAGTGAGTGTCGAGGTGGCAGACCCGCCAGAGGGAAGAACGATATTCGTTGGGGTTAATGACGCCCCGATTCCGCTGGGACCGAGTTCTGTAAGGGACACATTGCCATTGAACTCCGCGAAGCTGGATAGGTTAACAGTGGTGTTGCTTGATGCCCCAGCGGACAGGTTTAGTGTCGCTGGGTTGATGGAAATGGAGAAGTCTGGTGGTATGCCGACAGCTGTCACTGTTAGGGAAGCCACGCCGATTGTTCCGACGGAGTCGGTGGCCGCGACGTGCACAATGTAAGTACCGGAGGGGTAGGTGCGGCTTGCCGGGTTACCTGAGGTTACCGTTCCGTCGCCAAAGTCCCAGTTGAAGGTGTACGGGCCGGTTCCTCCCGAGGCGGTTCCGTTGAAGATGACCGTCTGCCCGGTTGTCGGGTTTGAGGGGCTGAACGACGCGCTTGCGGTCACGCTAGGACGCGTGGATCTCCAAGCCGCGAAGGGATGAATTTCCCAGCCTGAGAAGGAATGCCAGGACGCATTGACGATTGCGTTATTCCAAAAGATGAACCCTTGCACGTCAATCCTCTGGCCTTCTGCGGGTCTTGGTAGTGGGGCAACGCCTGAGGCGTTCCAGTCCCTGTCAATTCCGGCATAGACTCTATGCATGTAGCAATTGGGACAAGTGGGGGCATCACCGAACCCGGGTGTAAATAGGTTGAATGTCGTGTCGCAGCTCTGCCACCCGTTCGGATAGGACCCTCCACCGTTATCGATCGAATAGGTCGTCCCGCAATTGCCCATGTTGACATCTGTGACGGTGACATTGTGGAACTCTACAAACGCAGGTGTTCCATTTACGCTGCAAGGTGGGCGTAGGTCTCTCTTGAAGAAGGGCCAAGTGGCCGGGTTAGACCCGTAGGGAAGGTTACCGTCAATCCTGAAACCCCCTCCGCTATAGTCTGCACCTGTCGAATTGGTGTTTTCTGGTATGCGCTGGATCGAAACGTTTCCTACGATCCCTTCCAGTGTCGTTAGGGTTGGGGAGCAGGACACTGCGGGGCTCCAAGAACCCACTGGTACAGCCCTCTGGGCTGACGCGGTTATTCCCTGAGTATCCGTCATTGTAACCTGGACTGAGAAGACTTGGGACGTCACGAAAATGTGGGAGTCACTGCTTCCAGAAGCAGTGACTCCATCCCCGAAGTCCCAGCTGAAGCCTGAGGGCGTGGTCCCATTAGACACGGTCGCCGTGAAAACGACTGTCCCTCCGACCTGGGGATTAGTGGGCGACCAGGAAAAGTTGACAGTGCTGCTGAGCCTCCATGCAGTGAGGGGATGAATCTCCCACCCGTTGAAATCGTGCCATGTTGCGTTGAGGTTGTCTGGGTCCCAGAAGATGAAGCCTTGAACATCAATCCTTGTCAAATCAGGCGAACTCTGGGATGCAAGAGTGGCGTTGTCGCAAACTGTACCAGGGCCGCAGTAGCCGGCTGCTTTCCAATCATGGTCTATTTCCGCATGAATTCTACCAGAGCATGTGGGGTCTGACGGAGACGTGCAGGACCTAGAGTAATTGGAAACGACCCCTGGATCGAAGAGGTTGAAGGTTGTATCCGTAGTGTTTGCGTGCCCTGCTGCGCCGTTGGCGGGGTCGTAAGTTGTGGAATAGTCTTCGTTGACTAGAGTGTTCCTTTCCACGCCGTTAATTTGGACGAAGAGGGAAGTGGTCCCTTTAGAATTGGTTACAGTGCAGGGGGGACCCGGGGGAACCCAGCCCGGCGGGATCGGGCCGCGAGTCAACCAGCGCTTCGCTTCACCGTTTTGGACGGTGGTCGTTATCCCAGGAGCGAACGGGCTTGAGCTAAACGAGGCTGAACCAGTCTGATTTGCGTTTATGTCGCTTATCCGAACTATTAGCGGGGCGCAAGGGACCTTGGGATTCCAGGAAGTTGGTGCTGTCGGGGTGCCTGCGACATTGACCAGACTGGTAGGTGCAACGAATAAAGTAGAGCTGGCTAGGATTGCAGAGAGAGCAATCAGAAGGTAGGTTCGTCGGTTCAACTGTTGTTCCCCCATCTCACTTCCGCCTGGTCGACCCTCCAGTCATCGTTTTTCACGAACCCCCGGTCGGACGCGAATCGACTGGCTAGAATGTTCTCTTTCCGTTCCGAACGCTATTAGGCTAGTCTACCTGCGGCATTATTTCTATAGCTAGTTGTGCGGGTGAGGAACCGTGCGATATACGGAAAAATGGCCGATATTCGTGTTCTACGATGTTGCCTGGGGAACCTGGAGAGAGACCCGGACCCTTCGCGGCTTCACAAGGGTTAGCTCCGAAAAACCGGAAAAACCTGCCAACAAGCCGTTGGCGAGCGGTCTAGAAATGTCTGAAAGACCGCTCTCCAGTCAGAACCATCGTGAGGTCCTTCTCGTCGCAGGCTCTGACCAGCTCCTTATCCTCGATCGACCCGCCCGGCTGGATTATCCCAGAAACTCCCTCCCTAGCCACGGCCTCCACATTATCCAGCTTTGGCAGAAACCCGTCAGATGCCATCACGCTTCCCCTGAGACCATGACCCGACCTGCGAGCCTTCTCAATACAGCTCTCGATAGCCCCGATCCTATCCTGCTGTCCCGTCCCAATAGCGAGTGATAATCCGTCCTTCCAGAAAACCACAGCGTTAGACCGGACCTCACACGCCACCCACCAGGCGTGCAGCAAATCCCTAGACTCCTCCTCGGAAGGCGAGCGTTTCGTTGGAATCACCAGCCTCTTCAACTGTTCCAAGGACCGTAGCCCTGTTGAGTACGCGTCCTCAAGAACCACCGAACCATCCTCCAGGACAATGATGTCCGGCAAGCTCTGCTCGACGCGGTTCGCTCCCAGGACCCTTCCGGCTCTCAGGTCCTTCTTAGTCCCGAAGACAGTAATCGCCGATGGCTGATAGTCGGGGGCGTAGACGATCTCGACAAAAGTCTTCACAACTTCCTCCGCCGTCTCCCTGTCAACAAGACTGTTGAACACCACAACGCTTCCGAAGGCCGCTCGCGGGTCCGCGTCCCTCGCCCGGGAATAGACGCTCCTCACGCTCTCCCCAGGCCGTCCTGAAGCCACCCCTGACGGGTTCAGGTGTTTCATAACAGCCACTGTCGGCTCGGCGAAATAGTCGACTATCCTTAGGCCATGGCTTCCATCCTCCAAGTTAGTGGCTGAGGGGCCATTCTTCCCCCATTTGACCCACTCCACATTACCAATCCCACGCGTCGTCGCCCCTCGTGGCCGGTACAATGCAGCCTTCTGGTGAGGGTTCGACCCATACCTAAGGCCCCGAGCCTTCCCATCAATCGTCCATTGGACCTTCGAATACTCGTATACTCTATCTCCAAGAGTGATCGTGAGCTGGGTTGGAAACTCGTCTTCCCTGGCTGTTCGGTATATTTTCCGGAGGTCCTGTCCGATCACTTTAGGCTCCTCACCAAGTAATCCCTAATCGCAGCGTCATAGTCTGCGGTCACGGCAAAGGCTTCTCTCGCGAGTTCTGCCCGGAGTGCCGCGCCCACCCTTCCATTCTTCTCCAGTTCGCGTGCAATATCGTCGTATCGGTGGGGGTTCGTTACCGGGACCACTCTCTGATTGAGCAAGGCTCCCTTGGCCGCGGCGCGTATCAGGGCTACGCCTCCGATGTCGATGTTGTCTACGGCTTTGCGAAAGTTGGAAGGGCCCGATGTGACCACTTCGCCAAACGGGTACAGGTTGACTACAACAAAATCGAAGAGCCTTACATTGTTTGCCTGAAGGTATTTTTTCTGGGCGGGGTCGTTCCAATCTCCCAGGATTCCAGCGTGGATCTTCGGGTGGAGAGTCTTGACTAGGCCGCCAGGCATCTCGGAGAAACCAGTGTAATCAGAAACATCTGTAACATCGGAACCTAGCTTCTTCAAGGCCTCGGCAGTGCCGCCAGAACCTATGATTGCCACGGCGTGTTTGCCGAACGTTTTGGCCAACCGGTCCAGTCCTGTCTTGTCATAGACTGAGACCAAGGCATTTCCTGCCAATTCGATTCCGCAGGAATGTCCGGGGTGCAGGCGTCGTTATTTAATCTGGTTTCGGACTTGGGCCAACCCGACTCGGCGGACAGGGATGATTCTGCCCGCCGCCCTTCCCAGCCATGTCTGGGGGAAGAACGAGGCCAGTGAGAATAAGCCGGCAGCTCCCAGGGTCAGAACTCCAATCCATGAGTATTGGTAGGTCACTTCCTCCTGGAATATTCTCGTGAGAACACTCATCTGGGTGAAGACCCCGTTCTGGGGCTTTAGGGTTAAGAAAAGATTTCCGCCGTTGACGATGGTGATTTGGGTAATGTCGAATGTTCCGGCCGAGAAAACTTGGGAAAGGAGGACGGCTGATGTTCCGACCAGCGTTATCGTGACTGTTACTTGGTTCTGGGAGGTTATGTGGGCGCTCACAGAATAGCCCGGTGGGGCATAGCCGATAGACGCGTCCAGCTCCGACTGCGTGACTTGAGCGGAGAACTCGTGTGCGTTCGTCTCAGAAAAGGTTGGCAGCGCCAGAAGCGTTAGGCCAGCTACTGTCAAGCCGAGGAGAATGATGACCGGGTAGAGGCGGTGTTGTTCCCTATGCATGCCGGCTCAGGAAGCAACTAGTCTACTTTTCAGCTAAGGTTCCCGTAACCGGGCCTGCGCATCTCGCGGTTACAGGGTCCTGTTGTCTGGTCTTCTATGACTCTTCGACGGCTGGGGCTTCATTGACTTGCAAATCATCGGTGACGTGGTCGATCCGGTCTTGTAGCCATTGGGGAATTACGATGGACCTCAGCATCATCTGGACGGTAATGCCTCTCCGTCTGGCCATCTGCAGTAGCATCTCATAGGGCGGGTCGTTGAGCGTAACGAGCATCTTTCTCATTATTATAGCGTCTCTGGATGATTTGTTAGTGATAATGAATAGCTAGCTTAGTAAGCTTATCCTCTGCAGGGCTGGGGTCCTACTGACCACCTAGGAGCTAAGGCGAGTTGCCTCTATCATAGGGCTTCGCTAGGCGTCTTCTATGGGTATTCTCAGTTTTCCACTTGGCCCGTACAGCGTTTCCTCGCCTTCTGTTCAACCCCAATCTTCGCCGTCGTAAAGGCGTGTGAGTGTAACCGTCTCTCAGGTTTGGGAAACCGGCTGATCCGGAGCTTTTCTCGGAGCCGCTGTTGAGTAGCCACCGATAATCCTCTCGCCAAAGAACGAAGGTCCCATGCTCATTTCGAGGGAGAGGTGGGCGTACATGCCAACCGCTTATAGGAACAAGCACTCAAAGCATCTACCGGGCGTGCGCCTTGTCTGAAGAGCTCGAAATTGTTCGTTCAGAGATCGCCAGTTGTACCAAATGTGACCTTCACAAGGGTCGGAACCGGACTGTTCCAGGCGAGGGTCCTATTGGCGCACAGGTGATGTTTGTCGGTGAGGGTCCAGGGGAGACGGAAGACCGGGAAGGGAGACCCTTTGTGGGAGCAGCGGGAAAATTCCTGACGGAATTGTTGGCGTCGGTGGGACTAGAACGGAATCTGGTCTTCATCACGAACATTGTGAAATGTAGGCCCCCCGCCAACCGGGCCCCGAAACAAGTTGAGGTTAATACTTGTAACCAGTACCTTGAAGCTCAGATCAGACTTGTCGCCCCAAAGGTCATCTGCCCTCTGGGAACGCCGGCGATTAAGACCCTGATGGGCCAAGACTATTCGGCAGGCCAGGTCCATGGAAAACCATTCAGGGGACAGGGGAGAACCTTGCTGCCGTTGTACCATCCTGCCGCAGCCTTGTATGATGCCAGCTTGAGAGGAGTGATGCTTGACGACATCAAGCTATTGAAGGAGCTGATTGATGAAAAACCGCCGGGAGAAAGCCCTTCTCGCGCAGGCGAAGAGAAGAACGCTAAGCCCGAGGCGCTCCAGAAGTGGCTGTAGCATGTGAGGGAAAGGGCTGTGGGTTTCTTCTTGGGACGAGTCTTGCCCTAGATTTGTTCTAGGGCTTTGGTAATTTCCATCCTCGATGCCCTAAATGCTGGGTAGAGGCTTCCAGCTAGCACTGCCACCAGAGCGAGAGGCAGCGACTGAGTCATCGCCCCCCAGGGAACGAGGAAAGGAAGCCAGAAGCCGGCGATTGTCGTGCTGTTGGTAGCGCCCTTTAACAGCAGTAACCCACCAGGAATTGCTAGTAGAAACCCGAACAGTCCCAGAACCACACCTTCTCCTAGGAATAACCCTAGTACTTGGCTACGGCTCATACCTTGCGACCTCAACAATCCAATCTCTCTTCTCCGGTCCGCTACGTTCATAATCATCGTCGCCCCGATTCCCAACGTAGCTATCATCAGAGCGAAATAGAGTATCAGGAGGATCAGTGCGAAAATCCTGTCGATGGTGCTTCTCACTAGGGCCAAGAGTTCTGACAAGGTGACTGAGTTCTCCGCTAGGTTGTATCTTGGGTAGAGGGTGGCAATGTCGTGGGCAACGCTGGGAGCTTGAGCTTTGGCGTCCGGCTTCAGGTCCACGAGGAAAATCGGTGCTTCCATGTTTCCGCCGAAATACTTCAGTTGTGACTTGAACGAGACAACTATCGAATCGCTGGCGAAGCTCTCGCCGAACCTGAGGTACTGCAGGACCGGACCATTGAATATTCCCGCGACCCTGAACGGGACAAGCCCGCCTTTGGAGTCTGTAATGCTCACGATATCGCCAACGACTGCTCCGGTCTTGTTAGCCAAGGAGTCAGGCATTAACAAGGAGTCATTGCTCGAAGCAAGCTGAGCGTAGGCTTGTTCCGGTGGTGGAGAATTCACAAAATTGTAGGCGATTACACTGGGGAAAACAGCGGGGTCTACGGCCAGAATGCCGATAGTCGATTCCCGTCCCGTCGGGCCTATAGCCTTTCCAGGCGGGCCGCTGAAGCCCAAAGGCGTAGCCATTGAGACCTGGGGCAGACTCATCAAATTGGTGGTGAAACTGACCGGTATCGACTGGTTCGCCACGAGGAAAATATCGGCACCGAGGGCTTCTCTGATACCCTGCTCAATGGCTACCTGGACCCCGGCTTGAATCCCTCCGAGCATGATCACGAAACTCAACGTGACCGCGATCATGCCGAAGGAGACGGCGTTTCGAACAAGCCTCCTCCTACCCCCCCTCGACGTCACATAGGCCACTCCGCGAGAAACCGGCAAGAAGGGTATGGCCAGGAGCCGGCTCATTTTTCCGAAAACAAGAGCCCCTAGAACTACTAGGCCAACCGGGACAAGGACAATGTCCAGGTATGACACGTGGAAGGGGACGAGTCTGAAAGACTGAAGCGAGCCCACCAGAAGCATTCCCCCACTGATAATCCCGACCACAGAGTCGGGAACGCGCCTGGTCCTATCACGTGCGCCAGGCCTTATCGCCCGGATAATATCGGTCCGGCTGGCTGAGACGGCTGGATAAAGTGCTCCCGCAGCTACTGCTGCGAGGCCTGCCGCAAGCCCGATCAGAGTTGTTTCAGGCGTGAGTTGTGTCACGGGTAGAGAAGGTATCCCCAAAGTCTCCTCAGCGACCAGGGTGAATAGCCTTGAAAGTCCCAGGCCCACGACGAGTCCCATTGTCGCTCCTAATAGTCCGAGGAGAAGTCCTTCTCCCAGAAAGATTCTGAAGACCTGCTTCCTAGAGGTTCCCACAGCTCTCATCACGCCGATCTCGTAGGTCCTCTCATTGACGCTCATGAATAGAGTGTTGAAGACTATGAATGAGCAGACTACAAGTGCTACCGCCACCATGACGTTCAAGCCCAGTTGGAACCCGGCCATTTGGCCCTGAATCCGTTGGGCAGCCTCAGCCTTGGGGGCGCTCACGTCGAAAAGGGGAAGCTGCCTCTGAACTTCGTCTCGGACAACGGTAGCGCGGGATGGATCGTCTATGGTTGCTAGGACACGAGTGATCAAGCCTTGAAGGCCGGTCGCATTCTGTAGTTGCGGGAGCCAAACGTAGACTGTCGAGCCGAGGTTGCGCAGAGGATGGTCTATTCCGACAACTGTTAGTCTCATGGTGGCGTTTTTCAGAGTTGGGTTTTGCAACGTTGGAAAAACCGGAGTGAAAACCTCCATGTTTGACCCGAGGGTTAGCCCGAATTTTTCTGCCAGGGTGTTGCCTACAACCGCCGTGCCGCTAGACAGGGTGCGTGTTCCTGTGATGTTGAGGCTTGCAAAATCGAAATCAGTACCGTCTACTGCTGCTAGCTGGAAGTATGTTGTGTTGTCGAGCGTGCCTATCCAATCTATCCGCTCGGCGGTCCGTTGGATTTCAGGGGAGGCGTCGTGTACGACTTTGCTGTCAATTGCTGGGAAGGGATAGTTGCCGAAGGGGGTTGGAGCCGAGTACCTTACGACTATGTCGGTTTGTCCCCAGAACTTGTTGATGTAACTGGTAAACTCGCTCTGGGCGCTGGCTGTGGCCATGTTTATCCCGACCAGTAGGGCAACTCCGAGCATGACTGCTGTGACTGTTAGAATTGTCCGGGCTTTGCGGCGTGGAAGGTTGCGGTAGGCAATCTTGGCTGATATCATCTTGGCCGCTTCTTCTTTCTAGTTGGGTTGTGACAGGGAGGGTCTTGGTTCGGGGGGCATTGGTTCGACAGCTTGGATCTTGTACGTCGCTTCTGACGGACGCTGATGGGCTTGCTGAACTAGTTGTCCATCCCTCATCTCGTAGAGTCTATCGGCTTTCTCAGCCACAACAGGGTCGTGTGTAACAACTAGAACTGTTGCGTTCTCCTGCCTTGCCAGTTCGTATAGGACTCTGACGGTTTCTGAGCCTGTCTTGGTGTCAAGCTCTCCCGTTGGCTCGTCGGCCAGTATCAGCTTGGGCTGGTTGGCTAGAGCTCTCGCGATCGCTACCCTTTGTTGCTCTCCACCGCTAAGCTCGTCAGGTAGGTGGTTTAGCCTTTCTGAGAGTCCAACTCGGGACAAGAGCGAGCGAGCTCGATCATGTGATGCTCTTGTCTTTGCTCCAGCTGTGAGGAGCGGGAGCTGAACGTTTTCGAGCGCGGTCAGAACAGGTATCAGGTTGTGGAATTGGAAGATGAAGCCGATCTTATGTCGCCGGAGTTTGGTAAGCTCTCCATCTTTCATACCGCCGATATTTTGGCCGTCGATCAGGACCCGTCCGCTAGTTGGCTTGTCTAGTGTTCCAATTATGTTGAGAAGAGTAGTCTTGCCCGACCCGGAGGGGCCGGTGACTACAATGAACTGCCCCGAGTGCAGTGTTAGGTTCACTCCTCTAACAGCGTTGACGGTTATTTTTCCGAGTCTGTACGATTTTTCCAGGTTCTCCACCTGGACAATTGGTGGGTTTTGCAACGGGCTTACTGAGAAACAGGACTGACTAGTCTTGAATATGTTCTTTGCCCGTTAGCTGGCATACTCTTAAGCTGCGAGGAGTCCACCCAGGGGTCATGCCTAAAGTCGTTATTCTAGACATTGAAACGTCCTCTTTGGAGGCTGACGCTGGAATCATGGTTGGGGCTGGCCTTATGCCTGAAAGCGGGCCCGGCGAGTATGTCGGTGTTAGGCGAACAGCAGAGGAGAAGACGATTCTCAGCAGGCTCATGTCTCGACTGAGCTCGTACGAAGTAATTGTTACTTGGAATGGTCGAGGTTTTGACCTTCCCTATCTCACGACGAGGCTTTTGAGTCACGGCCTGGATCCTCGACCTTTGACCGGAAAACGTCATGTTGACCTGAACGAGATCGTCAGAAGCCGGCTGAGGCTCACCTTCACCTATCTGGACCATGTCTGCGACTTTTTCGGCATACCTAAGAAAAAGGGCCCCATGGGAATGGATGTTCCACAGCTCTATCTTAGAGCACAGGAAGGAGATGGGAAGGCTCTCAGGGCGATTCGGGAGCACTGCTTGGACGATCTTGAGGCGACCCGTAAGGTCTATCTCCGGCTGAAACCGTTGCTCGAAAGTGTCCTCTGAATCTTCTAGACCAATCGACTCGCAGGACCAATTTTGTCATTGGACGCTGCGGGAGAGCGAATTCTTTGCAAGACTGTATTTTGTAGTGTCTACGCTAGGCTGTCCTCGCCAGGGGCACCCCGACTGGGGAGACTCCGAAGAGGAATGATGCGATAACTAGGATTCCCAGGTAGATTCCGAGGAGTCCCAGAGTGATAAGCAGGTTCTTCTTCCAGTGCTGGCTCCAGCCTATTCCTAGGGGCACTCCCACAGTGAACCCGATGATGTGTGCTATGTAGGCGATACTGGGGTCATAACCCAAACCTTGGATGAGCGCGGGGTCGGTGACAAGAACAGCGTTGTAGACGAAATAGATGATGGCGACTAGTCCCTGTGGCGCCAAAAAGAGCCATGAGAATTTCAGGGGCTTCATTAGCATCACGCAGGCTGCCAGTGTGAAGATCGCTGCGGAGGCGCCCAGCATGCCAGTGTCGGGACTGAAGAAGGGCATGCTTAGGAGGAAGGCTGTGAACCCTCCCAGAAAGAAGACGATGAGGTGGTTGTTTCGCCCAATCATCTTCTCTAGGGTGTTTCCGAAGACGAAGAGGAAGAGCATGTTTCCGAACAGGTGTACCGTGTTGGCGTGGACAAAGAGGGCCGTGACAAGGGTCCAGGCTCTTCCGGCCAGAAGGTTGTTTTGGCTAAAGACGAGGTTCTGGTCAACGAATGCTGGGTCCTGGTTCCAGGCCCAGAGGCTTGCTGCCACGCATCCCAGTATTAGCAGGTAGTTGACTCTCAAGCCCTGGCCTTGCTTTGCGAGGGGTTTCGGGATATTTCAGAAGTTCCTTACTGCTTCCCCTATTTCCTCGTTCCAATCCTGGTCTGCTGTGACGTGTAAAGATGGTTAACGCTAAACCCTTTTACCCGCGGGTGAAAGCTCGCCCTTCGCGCTGGAATTGTCGAGGGTTGTAGGGTCCTACCTAGAGCTGACCAAGCCCCGCATAGTACTGCTCTTGGACTTTACAGCGCTGGCCGCGTTTCTCGTTGCAGATTCTTCAGTTGACTGGGTCCGCCTGGCTGCGGTTTTGGCGGCCGGGACTCTTGCGTCTGGGGGGGCGGGTGCTTTGAACTGTTACGTGGACCGGGACTTGGACAAGAGGATGGGGAGGACGAGTCAAAGGCCGATTCCAACGGGGGAGGTTACGGCGGGAAGGGCGCTGGTCTTTGGCGTGGCGATGGTGGGGGGCGGTGTTCTGCTGTCCGCCGTTTTGCTGCCGCTTTTAGCAAGCCTCTTGATTTTCCTTGGTGCAGCAATCTATGTGTTGTTCTATACGAAATGGTTGAAGCCGCGTACGACGCTGAACATTGTTCTGGGAGGGTCGGCGGGCAGCTGTGCGCCCTTGGCCGGATGGGCTGCCGCTACAGGCCAGCTCGGTGCCGTGGCCCCTTGGCTGATGGCTTTGCTGGTTTTTGTCTGGACACCCAGCCATTTCTGGGGACTTGCCATCCGGGCTGTGGGCGACTATTCGAAAGCAGGTATTCCTATGTTGCCAGCGGTGGTGGGTGAGAAAAGGGCTGCCCAGTACATTGCCTTGAACACGTTCCTACTGGTTCCGCTGTCGCTGGCTTTTGTTCCGCTGGGGTTTTTTGGAATGATCTATCTTGCTGTGGCGGCTGTTTTTGGCCTGGGCATGCTGGTTGTTGACTTGAGGTTGGCGTTTAACCCGACTAAGGCAAAGGCTTGGACTGCGTTCAAGTTCTCCAGCCCTTACCTGGCTATAATCTTCCTGGCTATGGTCGTGGACGCGAGGCTACTGGCGCGATAGGTGCGTAAGGGACAGGCATGAGGGGTACCCAGCCCTAAGGCCTTGAAGGACTTGCACAGTGCTCTTTCAGGCCATGTGTTCTGGGCGCGACTCAGGGGCCCCCCCGGGGGGTCTAGAAAAGAATTCTTTTTTTGTCGCGTGGGATTAGGTTAACTAGAAAATTCGGGTCGAGTGTTGTAGGGATAGACTGCAGGCCGCTCGAAGTAATCTCTCCGGGTCTAACTCTGCAGGGGAGCAGTAGCAACATGTCATTGCGGCTTTCAGGAATGGGGACAGTAGGGGTTCCATCAGAAACTACTTGGACACGATCATCAAGGATTTTGTACATAGTCCTCGGTGGAGGCAAGGTCCGTTCCCGGGTGCCCTCAACCCCAAGCGACCTGCACCTTGGTAAGGTATTCTAGCCGAACCCCGATTTCCATCCTGTCGCAGAAATCGTTCAAAACAAGCCCGTTTTCCCGGTTTAGGAGCCGATTACATTCACCCATGTATCACTCATGAAGGAAAACTCGTCGAATCAGGGGTCAAGAAGATCGGAGACGGGCTGGCTTCAGCCCCTGAATCCAGAAAACCGCGTATAATCCCAACCAGACAGAAAACGACTTTTCAAAAAGGGGGTACGTCAACGGCATTCTCAAGATGTGGGAGACGAGAATCCTTTCACAGTCAAATATAAACCGGGCTAGGCCACCGTCGCCGTCACAACAGGCGTCAGCATCAAGTTCCCGTTAGCCATAGTCTCACTAATCCTAAACGTGAAATCCAGCTGAACCCGTAGAGTTCAAAAAGAGAGTTCATCTCCAGGAACAGATAGGGCCAACACCGGCCCCGCCCATTTCCCGTCTCCCCTGGCCAAACCTGGCTAGGCTCTTTCCGCGAGCCCGACCATATTCCGGATAATCATCCGCCCATGGGGATGCTCATCATCAGACCGTTCGGGGTGGAACTGCAACCCATAGACCGGCATGGACTCGTGGGAGATGGCTTCGATACTGGAGGTTGCAGACTGGGCCAGCCGGACAAACCCTTCGGGAACACTGTTCAAGGCTTGGCGGTGCGACTCGGCCACAGTGATTGTCCCTGGTAGGCCGCTGAAGAGAGGGTTATGGTCGAGGATGTCAACCGGCTCGAAACGGCGCACCATCAGGCCCAGGTCAGACATACCCGCTCCGAACGCCGTCCCTATCAACTGGTGGCCAAAACATATTCCGAGTATTGGAAAAGGAGCATCCTTGACAAGTTCCAGTTGTTCCCTGAACCTCTCCCTCGTCCCGGGCCTGCTCAGAAGGTACTCGGACCCGCTCAAGAAGACGAGGCTGGGCTCCATCTCAGCCAGTCTCTCGGCCAAACCCCGGGTCCCATGCTCAACCAGTCCCACAGGCTCACCCGCACACCTCGCCAGGTTAACGAGCGCCTTCTGCCCCTTCGCCCGATCCCTGTAATTGCTGACCAGAACAAGTCGTGGTTTCCCTGTCATAAGGCTGCTAACAGCTTGTCGATTTCCTCTTCCGTGTTGTAGTAGTGGGGGGAGGCCCGTAAAGACTTGACCCTACTGGCGACTGTGATGTTGAGGGACTTTAGCTTGTTGTAGGTGGCTGCAGGGTCAGGATCCTCAAAGACGACGATACCACTCCTCCTATCCGATTGTAAGGGCGAAAAAATCTTCCGTCCCTTCTTCTTCAAACCCTCGATCAGATGTTCGGTGACCTTGAGCACCCGTCTATACCTTTCCTGCTGGTCATCCTTCAAAGCCCATTCTAGTGCGGCCTTTGCCCCCGCGACTGAGATTACTCCCCAGCTCCCCCCCTCGAACATGGTCGCGTCTATTGCAGGCTCCGCATCGTTGATGTTGAAGGGCGTGCCGAACATATCCTGCTGGTTGGCTAACCGTCTCGCCACTGAGTCCTTAACACCGTGCCAGCCGACATAGTTGGGGTCCAATTCTCCCAATCTCTCTCGGCGAGTGTAGACATAGGCCGCCCCGTGGGGCCCCTGCATCCACTTGTACATACCACAAACTAGAGCATCCACGTCGTCCTGCCGCACACTTACAGGGTAGACTCCGAGAGCATGGAAGGAGTCGGCTATGATGAAAGAGTCGTGTTCGTGGGCTAGCTTCGCAATCTCCCGGATTCTTTCCCGGCAACCGTTGGCCCAGGAGACATAGTCCACGGAGACAAGGCTGCTCTCGTCATCAATGGCCTTCTCCCATTCCTCCAGAGGGATTATTCCTTCGGAGTTTCGGTGGAGTAGACGGACCTCGCCGGCCCTTCCATGTTTCTTCTGGAGGTGCCAAAGGTAGATGTTGGTGGGAAAGTTCAGGTCGCTGATCACAATGTTGCCGTCCGGTTTGTACTTGACGCTGCTAGCGAGTGCTGTGAGGGCTGTGGACACGTTAGGAACACAACCGACCTCTTCTAGACTGGCGCCGACCATCTTGCCGAAGAGACGGCGCGAGTCGATGATCATGGGAAGCCATTCCTCCCAGTTTTCCCCATACTCTCGCCAATCAGCAATGTACTCGTTGATGGCGTTCAGAACTGGAATGGGCGGAGGTCCGGTTCCCGCATTGTCAAAATATGCGCGTCGACTGGTAACGGGTATCTGTTTCCTGACCAGTTCGATGTTCAAGAGGACACCGTGGGGAAGGGTGAATAACAGTTAGGTTAGTATAAAGTGCGCGCTAGATGAGCTTCTCTTCAGAATGATTCACAAGGATTTCTATAGCGTCTGCTCTTAGAACAGTGCCTAGCTTTTGATGAAAGGATTCTGAACCGCAGCGTTTCCATTAGAGCGGCATAAGATGCCTTGCGTCTCCGTCCATCCCTTGCAAGACCCTTTCAGGGCTCTTCGTGAAACCCAGAACGGTCATCGACAATGCAGTTCTTGCACCAAAACTGGTTCCTCTCAGGAGTGTATTCTGCGAAGGAGTCGGTTACCACGTTTCCGCACCTGCCGCATCGCAGTATCATGACCCTGCGCATCTTGTGACCCGGCATCTCCCTCTTATGCCGTGAGACATCCGGGTCAGACCGCTCCATTACAAAGTTGCATGTTTCACAATAGTAAATAGTGTCCAGTACTGATTTGTCTCTCTTATCGACCCAATCGTCTGACACTCAGACTAGCACGCGGTGAAGTTAATGGTTTCAGGTGCTTGTTATGTTTACTTTAAGCTGAAAAATCTACATCCTATTGTTCCCAACTTTGTCTAATGATGCCCTATCGTGCGACTTGTCAATGGCTAGGTGGACTCACCGGCTTGAGAGCCGCCCGCGGGAGCCTTCATGAGTTAGTCCATATCACGGTGAAGCTTGTCTTATCCCTTGACACCGGCGTGGGTCGAGCTAAGAAGATCAGAGAAGGCTTCGCCATAGATATCACTACCCCAGTAGCGGCGAACGTTCCCAATGGGCTACTGACTGATCCAATGGTGGCCGAGCAGGTTCCAAGAACCCCTGTGTAGTCCTGGCCGAACATGACGGTTCCGAAATTGGCCAGGGGAAGTTGACCGGCCCTGGAAGAAGGTGCTTCGGCAATCCATTCAGCAGATGACCTTGCTGCGCCGTTCACGTGAATGGATCTGCTGAAAGATGTCCCCGTGGTCACATCGGTGATGGAGACGTTGAACTTGTTGTTTGAGAACTGGACCTCCGCGGTTACTACGTCACCGGGATGAAGCGTTATCGTGTTTATTTTCACCGAGGGTCTCGGGAATAACTCGTACCAGGCGAAATAGGCAGGAGACCCGTTGATGCAAGCGGATTCAGTTCCCGTCTGTTCGACCGTTGGAGAGTTTAGGCCATCAATGCCAACCCAGAAAGAGGAATGGGCATCTGTTGAGGGGCAGGTGCCGACGATTCCGGGCACCACCCAAGACCCCTTTACATCACTCACCGAGCCTGGTGTCCCTCGAACGGCGTAGCCACTCCAGTTTGTCGATATGATGCTCGTAAACCCATTTGAAACATTGATAACTACGATGGATTCTGCCGGCAGTTGGTCGTCAAAATCCCAGACCACCAGGCGAACCGCAAAAATCCCTGCTGCTGGTTGGTTGAAAATGAGCGAGAAGACGTGGCTCACCTTGACTCCCGCACCAACTTGGTTCGATATGAAGTCGCCAAAATCCCAATTGTATCTCGCGATCCCAGAGCCTGGAAGCGTCAAGTTGTCAGGGTCGATGCTCTGGGATGCATCGAACTGTACCGAATCGCCTATCAAAGGTTGAGTGGGCGTAAAAGTAAAAGTCGGAATCGGGGGAATCCCTGGCTTGTTCCGGAAGTAAGCGTTGAAAGGCAGGTATGGAACAACTGTGGAAACCGGAGGCGTTCCCACTCCCCCCACAATAGTGCTTCCAGGTCTTCCTTGGGTCGGCACCTGGGCTATGTCTATCGACGTGGCTCCAGTGCCCACAACTTGGAATGTGATGCTGAACAGTGTCCCAGTCCCAGGAACAGGGCAGCCGCCTTGGACCACTGCAGCGAAGCGAATACTCCCCGCGGGAATATCCACGTTATCCTTCACAGTAACAATGCCACATCCTGACGGGTAGACCCCGTTCGGGTCGAATAGTCCCCCGGCTAGCGGGTCTGTTTGGGGATGAACGGCCTGTAGAACATTAGGCCCGGCTGTGATGTTGTAGAGAAGTGTTACGTCAAAGCCGAGGAGGGGCCCAGCATTTGTGATATTCACCCTCACGCTGAACTGGGTGTCTGGTGTAAATGCGAGGTTGGTTATGTTGGAACTGTGAACATCGGGACTCCATACTTCCAACCTAGTCGGGTTTGCCACAGGGTTAGAGACGACACTATTCGAGCGGCCGGCTAGGAGTCCTGCTGGTAGCAGGATAAGCAGTAGGAGTGTCAGCGTCTTCACAGGAGTGAGAAGGTTCAAGCAAGGACAGAAGAGCTGGCTGTACGCTTTTATTCCTATCCCCTTCGGGGCTTCGCCCCTCTGAAGGTGGACCTTCTGACTCGACGCCTATTTCCAACAAAGACGTGTTCTCGACGACGTTTATGCTAGAATATGGCGAGAATCCACTATTTGCGAGAAAGGAGGAATAGAGGCTTTCATGAAGTTCCGGGCACTAATGCTTAAAGCAACGCCGATACAGCAGTAACTGGATTCGGATTACTTCCCATGGTCCAGACCTAGCTTCAACTCGAAATCCAAACAATTTGGAGTCCATAGCGGCATTAGCCGCCACTGCCCTTGTCATGATATGGATATCCCGGGTAACCGAGTGTTATCCGGAAGAAGTGCGCCAGTGGTGAACAATGATGGTTCCTGAAATCCTATATCGAGGACGATTATTCCCCTAGAAGGGCTATCCAAGATTGCCTAAACTGAAGTATTCGAAGGACCAGATTCAACGTCTGACGAAGCCGGTTTCTACTCTGACGCCTCGCCAAATTGGCCGATCTGAAGAGTTAGTTCGCCCTTCGAAGATTGCGGACGACGTTCCGGTTACGGTAACACGTTATTGTAACAATTGTGGAGCGGAGCGAAAGTTCCGGAGAGACACATTGGGATACATGACTTGTATGGTGTGCCGAGAGCTGGCCCCAGACCGAAGTGGAAGAGCAGACTAGTTTCAATTTCTCGCATCCTCCTTTCATCTTGAGGAGTAGGAGTTGCTATATTGCGTGTTTCTGTCCACTCTTTAGAAAAAGGAGCTGCAACGAGGCCACTCTCAGGCTCAGAAGCGTTCCATAATTCATGTGGTAGAGGATAAAGCAAGCCCGTGACTGCTGCTAGGGCAGAGGGCTTAGGGGTTGGGGATTCCAGAGAAGATTAAGGAAATTGAGGAGGAGATGAAGAAGACCCAGATAAATAAGCGCACAGAACATCATGTGGGACTTCTCAAGGCCAAACTGGCCAAGCTAAGAGCGGATTTGGAAAAGTCCACCACGTCAAAGGGGGGCGGGCAAGCCTTCGAAGTCCGGAAGGGCGGAGACGCGACCATTGTCCTGATAGGGTTACCTAGCGTGGGCAAGTCCACGATTCTGAACCGATTGACCAATGCCAAGTCGAAGGTTGCTGCATACGCTTTCACAACGTTGACTGTTGTCCCGGGGATAATGAGGCATAATGGAGCGGATATTCAGATCCTCGACCTGCCCGGGATTATCAGTGGTGCATCGTCAGGTAGGGGACGCGGTAGGAGGGTTCTATCCGTAGCCCGCAACGCCGACCTGGTTATGCTGGTGTTGGATGTTTTCCAGCCTGGCCAGCTGAAAACCCTGTTGCACGAGATTCATGAGATGGGGATACGGGTGAACCAGAGGCCACCGGACGTTACAATAAACCGGGCAAACAAAGGAGGGTTGTCCGTAACAACGACCTGCAAGTTGACAAGACTCACGCCCGCCACGATCAAGGGGATTATGGAGGTCTACGGCGTCTCTAATGGCAGCATCGTCATCCGAGACGATATCTCGGACGACCAGTTGATCGACGTTCTATCAGGCAGTAGGAGATACGTTTCTTCTGTCCTTGTATTGAACAAGGTGGACCTGGTGAACACGCAGTACTTGGACGCTGTAAAGAAGGAGATCGGGGAAGACTTTGTCCCGATCGCGGCAGAGAAGGATGCAAACCTGGACCAGCTGGTGGAGAAAATATGGGACACACTGAATTTTATCAGGATCTATTTGAAGAGGCCTGACGGGGAGCCTGATTTCGAGAAGCCGTTGATACTTCCCGCTGGCTCAACGCTGATGGACGTATGTAAACGGATTCATCCGAGGTTTACCGAGGGTGCAAAGTACGCCTACGTGTCTGGATCTAGTGTCAAATTTGCTGGCCAACGGGTCGGCCTGGATCATGTTCCCGTGGACAAGGACATTGTGACTATTATGAGGTAGGATGTTATGCTTGGGAGGACTAGCGTCAGGGTTTGGGGCCTGAATATTCATGCTTAGGACTTAAGAGCATTTTCGTGACACTTACCTTTAGGCTTCTCCGGATTCATCTCTTGCGAGGTAGCTGTCTGTTCTGCCTATTGGGTGTGTAGCGGACCCAGTTCTCTCATGTCGTGAGGCGTGAGTTATAGGGCCCCTTTTTTTGGAGAGTCATTTTCCGTCCTGTAGGGATTTTGGGCTTGTTTCCCTGTTTAGGGCGTGAAATCTGCCTGTCTCTGGTTTCGCCAATCGTTGATCATACGACATTTCCTTCATGTCCACTGGGGGATCAGACGCGGGGCTCCCGGATTGGGGAAACGGGCTTATTTTGCGCCTATTTTGCGTGTTTCCCTCAACGATGGCTTGGGGCTATAGCATTTTGAAGTCGACCGATGGTATGTCAGCCCTGAGAATGCTTCCTGAGCCTCCGTCCATTATGGCGTTGTAACTTCTTCCCTTGTACTCGTACTGGGCAAACCAGATTGGCGCATGAATGTAGGTAGGAGTGTCCGCGCTGAAGCTTGTTGAGAAGCTGGTAACCTGGTCCACTTCCTGTTTAACCAGGAACCTCTGGTGCTCCTCCACCTCGTTCTTAGCATGCTGGACCGCGTCAACACTGGCGACCTCGCTGTTCAGAAACTTTCCCTGAGGGTCTACCTTGGTAAAGTCGAAGGGAATTTTTCCTTCAACCGGAACCGAATAGTCCCGGGTTGGAAACTCAGACCCTTTCCGACCCAGGACCAGCCAGTCATAATCATTTTCGATCGTCCCTTTGCGAGGTATGGGCGGTGAGACTCGCTCGAGAATTCCTTCGTAGG
>WNGK01000256.1_pt1 | contig 52309 bp, 33 predicted proteins | sample 5400601 | NCBI WGS metagenome assembly WNGK01 (sample SAMN13153376, study PRJNA577476) | soil metagenome | isolation source: 60 cm soil or saprolite under Garry oak tree replicate 1 | place: USA:California | collected 2016-06-15 | reverse complement strand
CGCCAGCGCAGCCGTGCTCATCCAGCACTCAAACGTCACTTCCTGTGAAGGGTGGGGAATCGTGTGAAAGTGGTCAACCAGCCAGGCGGAAGCGAATCCCACCTCCTCTGCCGTTTGAGCGACCTTCGTCATCGTTTCGTAGGCTTCCACTGGGTCCGTGATCCCTGCCAGGTCCATGGTCCAGCCCTGAGGAACCAGTACACCAAATTGCAGTGCCATGCGATGTTCTTCCTTACTTTGCCTCGATTGCCTATTTCTTCTATGCTACAGGAAAGTTGGCAAACATACAGAGCAACTTGAAGGAGATACTGATGTTCTACCTCAAGATTTGAAGGCAAAATGCCTATTTCCTTGTGCGGGTTGTGTTGCAAGAATGATTGTTCCAGTCAATAATTCCTCCCACCGACGCGCTTGAGACTTGCCGATATGTACACATGAGCCATAGTATTACTATTACGAAAACATTTTGCGGCAGTGTATAATTATCCACAACTTATCCACCCCTCATTTCAGACGTATCCCTTCCTCAAGACGATGCTGATCTATGGCCATATCGGCAGCGCAATAGGAGATTTAATGGGAAAGGCTGCCGATAAGTTGTTATTGATGGAGCCTTTCCTCGCTAGTAGGTAATGCCGCTCATCTGCACTCCGCTTCTCTCTTTTCAAGGTGCTACAATGAGAGCGAGGGGCGCTACATTGCTATCTACTTTCAAACGGACCGCCATTGACAAGGAACCATAGTGCCTCGTAAGCAACATCACCAGGGGTATTATATCCCGGAGCATCTTTCTGTCGCGCCTGAACGATTCGCGTTAATTGTATCGTAATCGTTTCTTTGCTCTGAGCGAAGCGTTGTCCCAGTTGTACGAGAGCATGAGAGCACGCTTTGCGTACAAGCATATCCCTATCTGACAAACCTCTCAAAAGTGCTCGGATGGTTCGTTTGTTACCAGAGCCAGCTTTCCCCAGAAGGTGAGCGCCATCCTGGCGTACAGCCCAGTTCTCGTCAGTTAGTGCTTGCACAATAGCAGGAATCGCTAATTTGGGTAGCACCTTCAGGTTTTCTAGACACTTTACGGCTTCCCAGCGGACGCCAAAGAAGGCGTCATGGCGCAGAGCAAAGAGAAGCGCTGACAGGACTTCGGGGGAGGTTGGCGCTAAGCGTCCCAGGCTCTTCACCGTGCATGTTCGTACATGATCATCAGTATCATGTATTGCCTGAAAGAGCGCCTGCATAACATTCTCCAATGGCTGTTCCATGTCTCCTAAGCACTCCACTATACGAGCACGCACGTAGGCATCTGTGTCACTGGACAGGACGTGTATGAATGTGCTGAGTACCTCTGATGACATTTCGAATGCATGAAGCGTCTCGATCACTCGTACTCGCATATGAGCATCTTCGTCATCGAGCATCACAAGAAGCGCATGCTCCGCGCGATCAGATAACTCCTCCAATTGTCCCAGCGCCTTCACAGCTTCCCAGCGCACCTGGGGCTGGTGGTAACGCAATCTGTAGAGGAGCAAAGCTTCAACCTCGTTAGGAAGCCAATACCATTGTTTGACGCAGAATGGCACCTGGAACGTCCCGGCGGGAGAACGCTGTGGCGGGACGTTGCGTAGCTCTTCGAGGACACCGGGCGCACTATGGTCAAATGTTTCCAGCGCATCGGCGATAGCAACACGGACACGCGGTGCAGCATCCTGGAGGGCTTTGACTACCAGAGGAATGACCTCGGAAGACACTTGGCTCAATTGTCGCAAACTTTGCACAACACTTTCATGTGAAGACAGCAAAATGTCACGTGGCAGGAGCGCAATGAGCGCGGAGACGACTTCTGGAGAAGTGTCGCCCAGTTGCCCCAGGCTCTTTACCACCGCATCGCACAGGAGAATACTGCCAGGCACAGCGGCTTGGTGTAGCACATCAAGCAAGGCCCTTGTCACCTGCGGAGAGGCTTCGCCGCTCTCTCCAAGATATTTCACCGCGGCTTGCTTCACAGAAAGATCAGTATCGCTGCTCAGCACTTCTAGAAGAATTCCAGTAACCTCAGGCCCCGGCATCTGGCTCACACCCCAGAGTGCTGCAGAGCGTATCCATGGGTCTTCATCATGAAGCGTCTGAAGCAACAACCAGCCTACCTTTTCTTGTTCGAGAGTAGCAGCGCGGCCTATCCGCCCCAGGCTGTAGAGTGACCAGAGGCGAAGACCGCGATCAGCACCCTTGATGTTCTCGAAGAGACGAGGAAGCAAGAAGGATGCATATACGCCGGTTTCCACATATCCGAGTCCTTCGGCAAGTGCTTCCTGATACTTCTGAAATCGCCCCGAGCCTGTCTGTTGTGTGATTTCGCGAAGGAGTCGTTCAGTGAGCTGCTTTGCAAGTGCCGGATGAATGGGAACATCATCTCCCAGACAGCGCAGCGCGAAAAGGTAGTCTCGACCAAGGAGAGGCTCATAAAGGCTGGGATCAAGCCCCACTGCTCTTGCCGCCTCCCCTTCGGCAAGGATGGCTGTCTCGACAAGCAGACACGCCTCATCTGGTGACTCCATCCCGATGAGGCCAAGCGCCAGCAGAATCGGCTCTTGCCAGTGTGGGTCGTGGAGATGGGCTCGTAGGCGTTGCGCACACTCCTGGCGGTTCGCAATAAGATAACGGGCGGCGTAGAATTCCTCAAAGGTGAGGTGAGCGAATCCATACCGATGAGGGGTATCTTCCACCAGTATCCCGGTCTGTTCTCGCACCGCTCGCAGGAACTGCCTTAGCTCCTTCTCGATGTCCGGATCTTCTTCACGCCACGATCTGCCGGTGAGGTGAGCCCACTCTTTGCCCAGTACGCTGCACATCTCTGACTCACTGGCAAACCCACCGGGTTTCTCCAAATGCAGCCAGTAAGCCAGCCTGCTCAATAAACGGGTGCTATGGGGTTGACCAAACAGAGATGATATCTTTGATAAAGCCGACGCTGGCACACCCTGCGAGGGACGCCACGTCTGAGTCAAGGTCTCCATTACCTGATTGTAGAGTACAACGCGCTGGCGCGGAAGGGGAACGCCAGCCCAGTGAAGTTGGGCCAGGATGCGCAGCAGCAGTGGATTGGCAGCAAGTCGGCGGACACCAGGAACAGTCCGTATCGCATTCATGAGATCATTGATCTCATATTTTGCTCGTGTCTCCCTAATTGTTGCCGCTTCATCGGGAGAGAGGGCAATTTCCACTGCCGGGCACCAGGACTCGAGAAAGCGTCGGATGTCTATTTCCTCCAACTCCTGGAGAGTATAATGCGCAAAGGTATCGCTCAATGGAGCCTCATGGTATCCCGCGCCTCGGCTGGTGATAATGAAGCGGTTAGGTACGTCGTCATAGCGACGCACAAACTCTTCAAGCTTTCGCACCACCATCTGACGGTCGTCGGTATGCACTACCTCATCTAATCCATCGAGCAGTATCAGACATCTCCCCGCTTGCAATTCAGCGGTCAGTAAGTCAGCCAGCGCAAATGCAGGACATTCATGTCTTGTACAGTCGTCCACGAGGAACTCGCTCAAGGGTTTCCCCTGGCGCATGCCATACTCCACATAGTCCGCGATGCGAAGCAGAATCGGGAAACGAGCTGCTCCAACCCCAGTATCTTCTCCGTGATCGCGTAATGCCAGCGCATGCTTGAGCGCGAGATAGTGTAGGAAGGTCGTCTTACCGCTCCCAGGTTCACCCAGAAGCATCAAATGATCGTGACGGACAACAATATGAGAGAGCAGGAGCGACGGAAGAGCTTGATCCTCCTTTGAAGTTCCTGCCGCCAATGTTTCTGAAAGAGGCGTAGGTGCTTGTGTCTGTAATCCCTCTTCATACCTTGCCTGGATTGAGATATAGATCTCATCCAGTTTTACCTGTAATGGACGTTGTGTGAGGAAGATACCTCGTGTGTCAAGAGAAGAAGTGCGCTTGATAAGCCAGTGCAGGTAGCTGAGATAGTTCTCCGTGATTGTCCCGCGATCAGCTATTGGATTGAGCCGTGCTACAATGATTTTGCGAATTTCTTTTGTGATGAGAAGGTAGGCGTCATCACGATTACGCCAGTTTGTCACTGGTTTTCCATTAGTAGGCAAGGTTTGCAGCGCGCTTATAGGTGAATCTTCCCAATCGACTGGACGAAGCAGAATGGGAATGACGCAAACCTTGTCCTCTTTACGTTTCTGCAAAGCGCGCATCATGATATCATGGCAGCGCTCGGAAGCGAGGAAGTCAGCACTAAGCCAGAGCAAGATAATGTGTGCCGTGTTGAGATTGCTCTCAATAGCAACATTCCGATCGGACCCTGCGAGTGGCTTATCAATAGACCAGAGAGAGATCACCCCCCGGCGCTTTAAAGAGACCAAGTGCTTCTCAAATTGCTCATGGAGTGAAGCATCTTTAGGAGCATAGATGGAAAAGAGCGAAATAGGGCGATGCTCTGCAGCAACACCTAGAGTCATTGCTCTCGCTCCTTCTCAGTTCATCGTACCCATAATGACAAGATAAACGTAAGCAAAAGTATAATGCTTGTGAGCGCTTCAAGCAAGTGAATATTCTCCTGAATACAGCTGAGAAAAGACCTTTCCCGCTCTTTATTACCAATGAAAATATACAGACTACTCCTAGTCTATCCGTTCTAAAAAAAGTGTCAAGGATGGCTCAATGCCTTCCCTTTATCATCTACAGAATTTAGGAAGCAAACGGTTTCACGTCATTGATAATAAAGATTGTTCAGCCCATTTAATTGACGTTAGACACACCTTCATTAAGGCATATTCTCTCTATCAACATGGTTTTGACATTAGCGAATAGGCTCTAATATCTCAACAACTTCTATCCGCATAATCATAGTTCGGTCCTCAATTAAGGCAGACTATGTACTAATCAGGCTTAATATTCTCAAATGACCGACCTAGCCGTGGAGGCAATAATGTAGCTTGCAACTAACAAAATGGCTAAACCGAGGAGAAACAATATGGACACGATGATCAATAAAACAAAATACGGCCAAATTAGACCTGCGATTGACAATAATGTGGCCAAGCCAAACAGACCCAATGTATAGCTTAAAAAGACCATCCCTCTGACAAGACGGCGTCTGGCAACCTCACCTGAAAGAAAAGAAGACGACTTGATACGTACAATTTCGACGAGTGTAGGAATGATAGCTACAAGAGTCACTGTTACGGCCAGCAGGCCCGCATTGATTTGAGCCAGAACTGAAAGTGTTGTAGCAATGTTAGCACCTGAATTCATGACGTTTACCTCATCAGGTTAAATTTAGCGTCCGTGACTAATTCATGATGATGTTTGGTAATCTGGCTTATGCTGATAGCGAAATGATCTAAAGATCGAATCTTATCACTCAGCGAAAGGCCAGATTTGTCCGGCAGATGATAAAATCTGTTTTTGTTCGGTAAGACGAGGTTGAAGAGCCCACATAGCCAATTTTCAATATTGAACTTAAAAACATTTTCTCATCTCGTTGTTAAGAGTATACAAAGAAATTGGTTCATCTATCAACAATTATTAAATACTTATAGGATTTCTTAGCTATAGCATTGGACAATGCTTCTTGTATATCGTTTAGATTCTATAGTATAATCAAAGGACTTTAAATATGAGTCCTTCGGTAATCGCCTTCTTTTTTGATTTATTATGTCAGGAACAGTATACTAGAGGATTTGACAATCTATCAGGAATTTGAGGCTCTTCACGAGAGGGACCAGGCCGATGTCGCAGGTTGATCCAAGGGAATTTATAGAGATTTTCACCACCCCGGACGCTATTGATCGAGAGCGATACATTTGCGTCCATTTTAGATTTGTTCCCTGTAAAGGCTTGTCGCTCGAGCAGGCTGCAGGAAGAGTAGCTACTATAACTGCGTTAAGAACATTAGCCCCTATGCCGTATGAGTCGAAGAATGAGCGTTTAAAGCAAGCCGGATATATACTTTCTGTCCAAGATAGCGGACAGGTAATCATCGGCTATCCCCTGGATATCTGCAGTCCTAACGAAGGGCTTACGCAGTTATTACTGACTATTTCTGCCGGAGCTGAGTACGATTACACTGCTGAATATTGGGTAGATCAAATCGACTTACCAAAAAGCTTTCTTGAACGCTTCCGAGGCCCGAAATTCGGGATTGAGGGCATACGGAAGCGCTTCAAAATACCCGCACGCCCTCTAATTGGAGTAATTGTCAAACCGAGATCGGGGGTCCCATTGTTAAAAATCGCTGAGCAATGTCGTGAGAGTCTTTTAGGTGGGGCAGATTTTATCGCAGATGATATCCTAATGACCGACCCGGAGGGCGAATTAGCTCTCAAGAACCGTGTGCCGGTATTGGCAAAAATTTCCAGGGAAGCAAGCTCAAGAACTGGCGAACACAAATGGTACGCTGTCAATATTGGCGCATCACCTAAGAGAGCGATGGAATACGCCAGGTTTGCTCAGGCTGAGGGATGCGGTGCGCTGATAGTTAACGCTTTTACTATGGGGTTTTCTACGATTGAAGAGATGACAAATGAGCCAGATATCGACCTACCGTTTATAACCACTAATATGGGTATGGGAATAGTTACCCGTCCGGGATTATTGACGACGGGCTCTAAACAATCGTCTGGTATATCCGAAGGTGTTATATCCAAATTAAGCCGACTGGCCGGTGCAGATGCAGCCCATGTGGGAACGATTGATACGGGATGCTATGCTCAGGAGGCCTGGCATCCATCTTTAGTAGGCTTAAGAGCAAAACTTCACAAGATCCGTTCGGCCTTTGTAGTTGGTGAGGGGGACTTAACAATCGCCAATGTTTGGGAAAACATTCGCAGTTTCGGTCCCGATGTCATGCTGGAGACCTGCACGGGTATTCTCGGATATCCTGGGGGACCTTATAAAGGTGCTCAAGCATTCCGAACCATCGTGAAAAATATTACTTTTGATATGAACCAGGATGAAGCACATACAAAGATAATGGACCTTGCTCAACATGATTCTGGTATCAGGCAAGGTCTTCACCACTATCGTTACAGCCCAAAAGCAAATAATAAATAAGATAAACGTAGTGGCCACCAATCCCGATATCACCGCAGTTCTGGCACTTATAGCCTATACCTGTCGAAATTGTAGACTTCAAATTATCTGCTTTACATATGAGTGGCATGGCAGATGACGGTCTGTGGTTAACAAGCCTCATCCAGAGCCAGCGTTTCCTAAGTCAGAATACGCTTTGTAAGGAGGAATCAGAGTGGTCGGTTACGATGTAATAATCGTAGGAGCAGGTTCAGCTGGCTGTGTACTTGCTGCCCGACTCAGCGAAAACCCTAACTGCTCTGTTCTACTAATCGAGGCCGGTCCAGATTACCCAGACCTTCCCGTCCTGCCTGTGGAGGTTTCTAGCAGCCTCAGCCCCGCCTACACCCACGACTGGGGATACTCGAGCGAACCCGGTCATCTTGGCCGCGTTATCCAACAGCCACGCGCAAAGCTGGTTGGGGGGTGTTCAGCAACGAACGGAACGTTTGCACTTCGAGGCTCTCCAGCTGATTATGACGAATGGGCATCACGAAGCAATCCCGGCTGGTCTTTCACCGAAGTGCTTCCTTTTTTTCAAAGACTCGAAAGCGATGCCGATTTCGATAACGAGTGGCATGGGAGAACGGGACCTCTTCCCATCCGGCGCTTTCCCCGAGAGGAACTTACACCTGTACAGCACGCATTTCTTCAAGCTTGTTCTACGTCTGGCTTCCCCTATGTAGCTGATCACAACGCACCTGACTCTGTTGGCGCTGGTTTGATACCGATGAATGCAGTCGCTGGCGTGCGGCAGAGCACCGCACTGGTATATCTGGCCCCGGTACGTAGTCGTTCTAACCTGACTATTCTTGGCGATGCCCTGGTCGACCGCATTATCTTCCAGGGTCGACGTGCAGCGGGCATTCGCCTGGTAGCATCAGAAGAGATACTATGGGCTGATCGGGTCATACTGGCTGCCGGCGTTTTTGGAAGTCCGGCTATCCTCATACGATCTGGCCTCGGACCCGCAGACCATTTAAGAGCACTGGGAATAGCCATAGTGGATGTTTTGCCAGGTGTAGGGTACAACCTGGTTGATCATCCATTACTTGAAATTCACTTTGCAGCACCCCCATTGGCTCAATTTGAAAACGTTCAGCTATATCAGACCATACTGACTTTCAAGAGTTCAGGAGACATGAAGGCTCATGATCTGCACATCTTTCCCATGTCGATTGTCCAAACTGACTACGAAAATAGCCCCAGCCGTGCCTGGTTCAATCTTGGCTGCTCTTTAGTTAAGCCATACTCGATTGGTCGGCTTCGTCTACGCTCCAGAGATCCAGCAGCCGTTCCCCTCATTGATCCTGCTTACCTTACCCATCCTGAGGATTTACCTCGTCTGGTCCATGCGATCCGTATAGCCCGGCAATTGATTCAGACGCCCCCACTTGCTGACCTTGTGCTTCAGGAATTATTTCCTGGACCACAAGTATCCAATACTCTTCCCTCCCTGGAGAGGGCAGTACGGATGCGGCTGGACAGTTATCTCCATCCAGCCGGTACTTGTCGCATGGGACCAGTCTCAGATGAGATGGCAGTAGTGGATCATAAGGGGAAGGTACATGGTATCGATAATGTGTTTGTTGTAGATGCTTCGATCATGCCGACGATCCCGGCAGCAAACACAAACTTGCCGACCATCATGATAGCCGAGCGGTGCGCGGCCTGGTTAATTGAAGGCACCTAAGTCTTTCAGACGGCTGTCGATGTTTTACCTTCAGCCAGGCTGATGACTCCTGTAAGAATACTGTAGCACCAGATTTAAATCAAGCAGTATAAACTGCGCTTGCACGGATAATTTAATCAACTTGCATAGAGATGAGGAACCGAGCGATGATGGGCCTGAACGAAATTCGTCTGCTAATAGTGGATATTGACGGCGTCATTTGTTGTAACAATACAGCAGCTCCCGGTGCATCTGAAGCAATTACCCGTTTGCGTGAACATGGATTAGTGATTAAGTTTCTGACTAACGATGCAATCAGCAGCAGGTATTCCCGGTCTCAAGAATTAAATGCACTGGGCTTTGATATACATCCGTCGGACATCTACACAGCTGCTTCTCTCACCGCAGATTATCTCCGACATATGAGTAATCCGCGAACCATGATGCTAGTGGAAGGAGAAGCCATTGAAGAATTCCACGGTATCCCTATCGTTGAACATGATCCCCAGGTTGTGGTAGTTGCTGACTTTTTTGGCTCTTATAGCTTTGATAAACTGAACAGAGCCTTCTTATCAATACGTGCTGGGGCGCACTTCATTGCAATGCAACGGAATCAGTACTGCTCAGCAGGAGGTTTACCAACAATTGACGTTGGTTTCTGGGTCGCAGGCCTCGAGTATTGCACAGGAATCACAGCTGAAGTGATTGGTAAGCCATCAGTTAAAAGCTATTTGAGCATTTGCCGAGATGTGGCTATTAAAGCCGAGCAAGCGGCAATGTTAAGTGACGATCTATCATCGGACCTTCTAGGAGCCCACAAAGCCGGATTGATAACGATACATTTAACGGACTACTCGGTACCATCAAGTACGAGTACATTCAACAGCCCGGATGCGGTCGTTTCGAATCTCTCAGAATTCATCAAGTTAGTTGAGGCGTGGTCATAAATAGGGAGCCAAGCTGAGGACTTGCCTCAGCAAGGCATTGCCTCTATCATTGTGGTAATCACACACTACAAGGATAGGAGACACCCCTATGGTATCCCAAGACTCATTGCTTGTCACGTTAGTCCAATTGGTAGATCGACTGCCGATACTAGCCTTGCCACAGAAACGGGGGCGAGGGCATCCGCAAGTCTATTCGGATCGACTGTTCTTAAAGGCCTTGGTGATTATGATGGTGCGTCACTTACACAACGTGCATGAGTTGCTCAGTGTGCTGGCTCAGCCCACGGCCGAGATGCAGCGACTGCGTGCCCTGCTGTGTGAACAGGGCCGTTTTCCCACACGTCGGACGTGGGAACGGCCTTTGAAAGCCATTCCCGCCACGTTACCAGCGCAAATTGGCTGTCTCGGTCGGCATTTGGTCGACCTGCTCCAGCCCTGGGCGACAAGCGGGCGAGCGGTAGCCATCGACAGTACTGTCCTGCGCGCCCGTGGTGGCGTTTGGCATCGGAAGCACCGCGAGCAAGGCGAACGGCCCCACACCTCGATTGATCCCGAAGCCCATTGGACCAAATCGGGCTGGCACGGCTGGGTCTACGGTTGGAAACTGCATGTCGTCTCCGTCGTGGCTGGCGTGTGGTTCCCCATTGCTGCTGTGCTTACCGCCGCCAATATTGCCGACAGTGAGCCAGCCCCGGCCTTACTGAGCGAAGTCCCTGCCGAGGTGCGCTTCGTGCTGGGAGATCGCCATTATAACACTGCTGATCTGCGCGAGGTCTGCGAGCAAGCCGACCGCTTGCTGGTCGCCACCTACTATGGACGCTACCCCCATACCGACGATGGAGTCGAGGTTCGGCGTGTCTTCCATAAGCTGCGCTCGCGATCTATCGAAAATTTTAACGAACATTTCAAGGGCATCTTTGATGGGCATGGACAGGTTCCCACGAAAGGCTTGCTCGCCACCCAACGCTTCGCGCTGGGGGCGATCTTTGTCTATCAACTCGCGTTCTTGTACCGCTTTGAGCAGCACCTGGAACTGTGTATCGGCCTCAAAGCCTTTCTCAAGTCGGCCTGAGTATTTATGACCAGGCCTCAGTTAGTTCATCACTAGAAGTCTTTTTCAAAATACTTGAAAAGATGAGGTCACTATAACCGAATGAGCACTAGATGACAAATCCTGATAGAAGAAGAAAAGGAGTAATTACTATGCTACCTTACCAAGATATCATCTACGATCATTTCAACCCAAATGTAGCAATTGACATCCTGATTATTGGCGGGGGACTATCAGGGCTTCAGCTGGCTAAGGATCTTAGCGCCCGGAATGTAACAAACGTCTGGATGTTTGAAGCTGGACAAAATCTTGGTTTTCAGCACATTTATTTGGAATACGATGACAATTACGCACAGAAATTGTGGCAGTTATTAATAGAAGACCCAAGCTACCACCGACCCTGGGTATCAAACACCCCTCCTCATTATGCAGGTACATCGGGATTGCGTCGACGACTTGGAGGTCGCTCACTATATTGGCATGGTGGAATCCTTCGCTTAGAGCCCTGGGCGCTGGAGCCGACCTGGTGGCCAGAATCTATAATCAGCGATTTAACGCAAGGGAGCAATAGTGAACCTTCTTTCTATGAGATGCAGGAGAGGGAAATAATATCGGATCGAGCCATACGAGGCAGCGAATTCCTGGCTTCATTACTTCAGTCAGTTGGATACATACATGCCCAACCGATGCCATTAGCAGTTCACCGCCAACAAATCTCCTTAGGAGATGTCCGGTGGGCCGCTTACTCACCCCTTGATTTTTGGAAACAGGAGATGGAACGATCAGATAATAAATCCATTACAACGTTACCGCGTATAGCATGCAATACAGAAGTGCTGTCGGTGTTAGCTGAAAAAGGAAAGGTTTCGGGAGTCCGGGTTAGGGACACTCTGACAAAAGAGACTTATGAAATCAGTTGCCCATGTATTGTACTTGCTGCTGGTACCATTGAAAACACCCGTTTAGCGTTGGACGTTCTCTTTTCAGGTGGCTATATCGAGCACCCGGTACTGTCTGGCCTATCCGATCATCTAGTGGCCGATTATATGTACCACCTCCACTTAGATCATGTACCTCCCGAATGGAACAGTTCACAAATCCCAAGTTTTATTGTCATACCAGGAACGGATGTTTCGCGGTTCAATTTGTTCGTAAGTGTCACCCGATCAAATATAGATAACAATAGCATCTTCATCGATACCTGGGGTATGGGCGAGCAATTGCCTCGCCCGGAGAACACCGTCTACCTCGATCCAACTCAATCAGAGCCAAGATTAGCATACATAAGCGCCTCTATGTCCAAATCAGACCTTGAAATGATCAGATGCCAGCAACAGGCATTAAGTGATTTAAGGGATCGACTACTAAGAGCTCTAGGTCCGTCTGCTTCGATTTTAGGTCACACGGTGTATGCCTCTCCACAAATGGTAAGTGACTTATCTGATGCACTGACAAAGACCCTTGGAACATCCACTAAAGCTTTGAACCCGATTCAATATGTCTCTCCACTTGGCACGGTAGATCATGAGGGTGGTACCCTCCCTTTTGGCTCTATTCTCAAGGATACCGGTGAATTTTTGAATATTCGTGGGCTGTATGCTATTGGTCCTTGCACTTTCCCTCGTATGGGTGCTGCAAACCCTTCACTTACCACCCTGGCGCTTGCTAAGCGAACGGCATACATGCTCTAAATAATGTTGACTATTCAAGTACTACACTTTAGAAGTGTATTAAATAGTTAGCCGGTCTTTCGATGCCATACCGAATGTTGTGTAAAGGTGAGCAGCAAGAAGGCAGGGAAACGTGGTCTGGCGTGTTTTTGATCCCAATACACGGGTCCCGCTTTGCTCATGAAAAGGGATTCACTTTTCCTTGCGAGATAGGCCAGTGACCTTGAAACAGGTCCTACCCTAGTGTTTTCATATGAGTATTTCTATCTCTTCTTCTCTTGCACGTAGTTGATAACAAGTTCTGCCGCTTTTTTCTCTGAACAGGTTTCCCAATCCTCTAAATTCCCAAAGACATGCATGACGAGCAACATACGAATACTTGCTCGAATTAACATCTGATCAAATGCCTTCACGTGCTGAAAGTATTTCAATACTGATATATCGCTCTGGCGTGGCCCGACCCAGTTTGCGTACATGCCTAATGCAAATTCAACCGGTCTCCAGAATGGAGAAAGATCAAGAAAAGCAGGTGGAAGATGAGGCGCAATGAGGATATTCGCCAGGCTTAAATCGCCATGAATAAGTTGGTCTTTCAACCCTTCTACTGGTCTACGCAGTTCATATAATGTATTCACAAGTGGCTCTACTACTGGATGGAGATGCTCTGGTTTTTCTCCCCAACATCACCGATCAGCTTTTCCCCAGGCTGTTTGATTCTCATCCATCAAGGGGTTCTTTTGTATCCCCGCTAGCGCCTTATGAAAGGCAACGATACCTTCAATAACTCCTACGACATCTTCTTTTGTTGAGTGTCTTCCCTCCACAACTGTCCAGGCAGTCCATCCATCTTTCGTGATCCATTTCCCTTCTTGTGTTTGAAGTGCCTTGGGAAAGCGAAAACCATCCTGCTTGAGCGCTTGGGAAAATTCGGCAATCCACTGGATGAGTTCTGGTGAGTGGTTATTCTCAAGAGAGGTTTCTTTCACTCGTTTTAAGACGACGTTGCCCACTTTGAAAGTAGGCTGTGAGCCTCCTGAAAGCTGCTCAGGGGAAGCTTGGATGTTAAATGCATCTGATACATCTTGTAAGTTCATACTCGTATTCTACCAACTTAATGAGAGAGATGGAGAATCTGGAAAGAAAAGCTCCTCCTGAACCACCCTTCAAGGCTGGTTGTACGTTTACGTGTGATTGTCAGCGTTTTGCTCCCTCATAGAGAGATTTTGTGCAAACGGATGTCCTGGATCGTGGCCCAGACAATCGCGAGGCAACTGGTCTCCGTCGTAAACACGTCAATCTGATCCGTCCGTTGCCGGATATTGCTAAACAAGCTTTCAATGGCATTGGTCGTCTGGATGTACCGAGGCATGCTCTGAGGAAACTCGTAAAACGTGAAGGTCTTCTCTTCCTCCTCAGCCAAGCTTCTCACCGCTTCTGGATAGCGCTTGCTGTATTTGGCTTTGAAAGCCGCCAGCTGTGTCAATGCCTCCTGCTTTGTCGGTTGGTCCCAGATTCCGACGAGTTCGGCCTGCACGTCACCTCGTTCTCGCCTGGGGATGGCGTTGAGGATATTGCGCTGTTTATGCACCAGACAGCGCTGACGCGGCGTGGTCGCAAACAGTTCCGAGACAGCGGCCAGCAGCCCGTCATGTCCATCGGTCACGATCAGATCGATCTGGGTCACGCCTCGTGTCCGCAGGTCTTGCAGCAGGCAGGCCCATCCATCTTTGCTCTCCTCTGCACACGCGCGCAGCGCCAGAACCTCTTTGTTTCCTGCCAGATCGACACCGAGTGCTGTCAAAATGATAGTGGAATCGGCTTGGTCCCCTTGACGAATGCTGAAATGCACGCCATCCAGGTACAGGATATGCCAATGCGCTTGCAGAGGACGCGCACGCCACGTTTCAAATTGTTGGCTGAGGGTCTGATTGAGGCGACTGACCGTACTGGCACTGGGAGCCACTCCCAGCAACGTTTGGGCCACTTCTCCCACTTTGTGGGTACTCGTCCCAGCGACAAACATCTGGGTGAGTCCTTCGGCAATGTGCGGTTCATAGCGGCTGTAGCGTTCAAAGGCCTGCGTGTGGAACTGACCCGCGCGGTCTCTGGGCACGTTGATCTCCTCGAGCCGACCAGTGGATGTCACCAGATCGCGGGTGTAGTGGCCGTTGCGGTACCCTTTGCGCTTGGGGCTACACTCGCCCCAGGCTGCTCCAAGAAACTGGTCTAGCTCTTCACGCATCACGGTTTCTATCACGACCCGCACAGCGCTCTGGGCGAGCGTACGCAAGTAGTGATGGAAGACTTGCTGTTCTGGTAATACGGGGGACGATGGGTCTGACGTTGAAGGGTCAGGGGTCGATGTGGTACGCTTTGTCTTGGGTACAGGCATAGTTCCCTCCTTGTTAAAATTGAAGGTTTTGAGTGAAAGGGACAACTTATGCCTGTATTATCTGCTCTCTACTACCTTTTTGGGGAGGTCCTCTTTACACAACTTTCGGGATGGCATCGGTCTTTCTCTCGAGATTGATGTCGTACCAAATGTAGTATAAAGATGTATGGCTAGAAGGCACACAAACCTCGATCTAGATCTGGATTGTAGTTGTCTGGTTCTGTATGTTAGTTTGGTAGTGCTAACTTCAGCGCGGCCTTTCAAATGTACACCAAATAAACGCCAATAAATATGAAGAAAATCGAAATAACCTTTGTCACAATTGTAATTTTATCAGTTTTTTCACGAATAATACGAGGGAACCAAATGGAAAGAATAAGTCCAAATAGAAGTACGAAGAACGATTGAACGCCTCCAATAGCGCTCACGAGGGCAGCTGGAGCGAGGAAAAAAGCATAGGATATTGCCAACTGCGCCAGAACGCTAAAGCATTGATTTACCGACAATAAAGCGGAAGTGTCTAATTTAATCTTTTTAATTTCCCGGCGAAAGCTTGATCTATAAGCAGGTCGGAGTAATAAAATAAAAGCCCCTATACCCATTCCGATGCTCTCATATGCGAGGGTAAGCCAGAAATCCTGGGTGATCACAACGAACTTGAACAATACGCCCGTGATGGAGAAAAGAAAACTTGCTAATATCATAAACCAGAAAGATTTTCCTGACGTAAAGATGCCTTTTTCAATTCTTTCTGCTCCGAGCACAAAGCCACTGACAATAATTAACGCAAAGCCTAATAACTGCTTGCCTGTCAGCGCTTCATCTAAAAATATATATGACAGTACCAGCACAAAGATGGGAGAAAACTGAAGAAGTGGTACTACCTTTGAAGCATCATCTAATGCCAGGGCTTTAAAGTATGGGATCAGATAAAAGTCTAAAAAAATTCCCGAGATCAAGATAAGAATTAATTGATCCATTGCAATAATATGGAAGCCCTTGAAAGCCAAAATTATAATGCCCAATATAAGCGAGGTTAGGCCGCTGAAAATCGTTATGAGCAAGGGATCTTTAATCCTCTTCTCAACGAGAAACTTTTCAATAAAGTTAGTAACGCTATAAAAGGCAGCGCTTGCCAGAGCAAAGTATATCCAGGGAATACTTGAGAAACTTCCGATTAGCATTTTCAGCATCAGTCCCTTATCAGTGGATCTTCCAAATCTTGGTTATGAACTAATAATAGGTTGGGTGAAGGTTCTAAGGCCGTGCCAAGCATCTATATTCCGAAGGCCTTCTGCTCTGTTCTCATACCCATCTCTGGCTGTAATGCCGCTACATTTAGCGTACCTCTTATCCGAGATTCAGGAATACAGATGTTCTGTGCTTTCCATATTTATCATCAAAGCCATAAAGAAACCTTTAAACATCTCGAGTGCAAATCTATATACCTCTCATTCTTTTCAGGATTGTACCGACTTTTAAAATACACACTCTGGACGCCACTCGCAATGGATTACAGGATCAGATATCAACCAGATGCCAATTCCTTACTTGCTAAGGCAGCCTCTTACGCTTATGAGTTTAAAAATGGTAAACATGCATAGAGTTCAGCCTCGATAGCGATGGCTTCATCGCGAGATTGCCCATAAACAACGTATCCAATATACGGCTTTTGTAGTATTCCAGATTTGGAATAGAGCGGAATAATCCCAGCACTTTGGAGATCGAATTGGTCATTAACAGCGTCGATGATAAACTTCAGCTCATGATAACCATTCAGCCTTCGCTTTAACCAAAGCCGTTCAAAAGACCTCACATAACAGGTTTCTTTCCAGGTAGGCCCGAATAATCTCTGTGCGATTTCAATCGGTGAAGTCGCGCCGCCTCTTCTGGCATTAATTTCAGAGGCATAGAGTTCAGAACCCGATATTGATAGTAAGAAATCGACATCGTACCAGCCTCTAAACCCAAAGGGGACAATATGCTCTCCAATTGCAGTCCCAAGTTGTTCGATCTGTTCATAGACAGGCACTGGTATTACACCGAGTCCCATTTCGACTCCTACGCATTGACGCTCAATAGTTAACATATTTTCTATGCCCATAGTGGAAATGCTACCATCGTGCTGAATGAACCCGTCAAATGAAGGGGTTGATAGGTCTACCCCTCCTCCAATTGCAGACTCAACCAGGATATGCACATTCTGCCACATTTCATCGCTGTTGATTGAGGATAACAGATTGGAGGCCAAGAAATATGCCGAACTCTGCTTATGCTTCGGATCATAGAGCTTGACACCTTTCCCTCCCGAGCCTATATCCGATTTCAAGATAACCGGTTGACCTTGTTCTAATGAAAGAATTTCTGCTATTGCAACTGCTTCTGTTGGGTTGTGGCAAACATATCCTGAAGGAGCTCCAAAATCAGGAAAGCGAGAACGCATTTGTTCTATGATCGATCGTGATCCAAGCTTACTATCACAGTAGTCTACAGCCCAGTAGCTTTCGATGGATGGGCAACTGCTATCAATGACTTTTATTCCTTTCTCTATCAGAAAGGACAAGACTTGATAATAATAGTATGTGGCACCCCAGGGCATGACAAGCACTTCATATGGCATTAAATGCTGGAGTAGCTCATCGAGAGTATCGTTATCCATCAATAAATCACGGCATACCCACCCTGTTACAAGTGCTGGGCTTAGACATTTGATAGTGGCCCCTAGATACTTTGCCACATCAGCTACGAAATTGGGGTCAGGTTGTACTGGAAGCACAACAACACGATTATCAATTGAGCCGCCCCAAAACAGAGCCATCTCAGCGGAAATAGCAAAGTTCTCTTTGTTCTCGCGTCGAATTCTTAAGTTCTCGGGCGGGAGAGAACAGTTATAGCGAGTATTGAACTCGTACGTGTTGCCGAGAACAAGCACTATCTTTTTCGTTGGCTCATTGCTTTGCAGAATGGTCTGTGTCAAGTTCTCCTCCTCAAAAAACTCATCTTGATCAATTTCGTGAAATGAAGGTATCCAGGGGGGTTATGTTATTGTTTTGCAGAGCAGGTTTTTGTACCCAGTTTTGTTTACTTTTCTAGTTGCTTCAGCGCTATTTTGTAGATCGAGCACCATTTGGATTCTCTTTGTCATTTCTCTCTTCCTCAAGTCTATCAATCTGATTATTATATTCTCTGTATAAGAGAGACGAGTGAAGAGGTAGATTATACAATCTCTTTGATGTGAATGCTATTCAGAGGGCTTAAATGGCTACGCCATGCTCTTATACAACTGTCACCCAGCTCCAAGGAGCACCACGAAGCATGAAAAAAGACTCTGCATGAGGCAACTGGCTCGCATAAAATGTGATACGCTACCGAGTGAGCGTGTCTGATAGAAAGGTCGTCGGTTCAGTAGTGCTTTGAGCCTGAACAACAGTCGGAGCGGAATACTTCCGAGCATCGTTAATTGTGACAAATGCTCTCCATGAGCCTGGAAGCACGTACAGGAGAATTCTTTTGCCGACGTATAAACATCGGCCATCTCATTAATATTACGAAAATATTTTTCCGCAGTGTCCAATTATCCACAATTTATCCACACCCCTCATTTCAGACATGTACGTTCCTCATGACGATGCCAATAGATGCTCTTATCAGCAGCACCGTGGGTGTTTTCATGGGAAACACTGCCGATAAGATGCTACAGATTAAGCATTTCTCTCTGATGCGGCAATGTCGATAACCTGCACAATATTTATTGCAGAGATTGTTTTACACCGATAAGTCCAATTCGCGCCATCAGATAATTCTAATCGCCGTTCAACGCTCAAGCTCAGCAAATTGTAGATCAAGCATTTCACGATGGATAGCAATGCTCCAAGTTCTTGAATCAACGATGGCGTATGGCACATATTATACTTTAATTAGGATAGTCGGCGCGGGCATTTGACCCGCAGATGGAATGGCTCTTCTGGCGGCTGTACCGAACCACTTGAAAAGCGTGTGAGGAATATCTGGAGTATGTTATATGTAATTCCCCCTCGGTTCGCTAGGATTTACGAAGCCAGATGATAAGCCGATTCAAACTGAAGAGCTAAATTTAACCTCATCAGTGGAGATCTGCATTCTAGGCTGATTCTCATTTAAAATGAGCGAACCGTAAGTAATTCATTTATCCATAATAGTAACTCTTATTTATCACTTGCTTGATTTATTTTCTCATACAAGATATACTCATAAAACATACTTTAGCGAATATGCAGAGGGCATAAGTATTCCTGGTAGGGCAGCTGCCAAACTTTATGGCATTTTATCTAAATCTAGACCTCTAATCGAGATTATTTAACGCTCGTTATCTCAATAGGGTAAGTGGTCTACCAGGAATCGACTCAAAAAGGAGCCGGCGATGGCAGAAGACTCCTCAAAAGACCCCTTTATGCTTAAACAAGAAGAAGCGCTACTTCTCCTGCAACGTGCAGGTCTACTCATCCCAGGTGCTTCACTTGAAGAAGCATGGGAAGCTGACCGCAACAGAGCTATAGCAATCGTAACAGCGCTGGATGGATCAGAGATCGCTATTGAACTGGCAGGAGCCTACATACAGGCAACTAACTGCAGCCTATCTGACTTTCTGAGTGATTATCAGAGGAGACTCTCGGAACTGAGACGGCGAAGCGCCTTTATTATCGACTATCGCGAAGCCGTTGCTGCAGTAATATTCCTCTCCTTAGAAATGATTGAAAAGCTGAACGCTGACGCTGCAGTATTATTGCGATTCTGTGCATTTCTCGGTCCAGATGCTATTCCAGAAGAGATTATTGCGGTAGCACCCGACCGCGGCCATCCTATGGGACCTCTGGCTTCTGATACATCCAGGCTAAACGGGGCAATAACACTACTGCAACGATATGCATTACTGCAACACAACGTGGAGACGCGAACTATTAGCTTGCATCATCGTATACAGTCGATACTCAAAGCTTGGATGAGCCAGAAGACACAGTACCAAATGGCCGAGCAAGCTATTCGCTCGGTGAACCGTGTATTTCGTCCAGCGAAAGCCGATTCTGCCGACTGGTCTCAGTACCAACGATACCTTCCCCAGGCTCAGGCTGGCGCCGATCTTATTAAAGAATTCGACCTAACTTCTTTAGAAGCGGCTCAACTCCTGTATGAAATCGGACGTTACTTACATTATCAAGCGCAATACGAGATGGCAGAAACAGCTTACAAACAAGCATTAGCCATTCAAGAACAATTACCGTTGCGCGATCATCTTCACATTGCTGCCACCCTACATGGATTAGCACGACTCTATAGAGCAATGGAACGCTTTGCTGATGCTGAGCCCCTCCTGTACCGTACCTTAACCATCCGAGAGCAGGAATTGAAACCTGAACATCCTGATACAGCTGCGGCTCTTCAGGAATTAGGAAGGCTTTACCACGAGCAACGCCAGTATGTGCAGGCTGAACTCTTCTACCAACGGGCATTAAATATTCGAAAGCCAGTGCTAGGCGATAAGCACCCCGGTACAGCTGACACTTATCATGAATTAGCCCGGCTTTACCAGGCTCAAGGCAAGTTTGAGCAGGCAGAACAATACTACCAGCAGGCATTGGCAATCCGCGAGGAGATACTAGAACTTGCACATCCTGATATCGCCGCCACCTTGCATGAATTAGCTCGGCTCTACCAGGAACAAGGCCGCTACATTCCAGCCGAACCTCTATTACGGAGAGCCCTAGCGATTCGCGAACAAGCAGTAGGTACTGAACACCCGCTCACGGCAGCTACACTGCACGAATTAGCCCGAATTTACCAGGCGCAAGGTCGCCATACCGAAGGTGAATCATTACTGCAACGGGCCTTGACCATTCGGGAAAAGAAGCTGGGACCAGAGCATCCTATTACAGCTACCACACTTCATGAGTTAGGACGGCTTTATCAGGATTCTGCCTCATATGCTCTGGCCCAGCCTTTCTACCAGCGAGCGCTGGATATCCGTCAAAGAGCTCTGGGAGTTGGACACCCATCTACAGCAGCCACCCTTCATGAACTGGCAAGGCTGTACCAGGCCCAGGGACATTACCAACTGGCAGAGCAGTTCTACACACAGGCGTTGATGATCCGCGAACAACAACTGGGACCAAGACACCCTATTACGTCTTCCACGCTGCACGAACTGGCAAGGCTCTACCACGCTCAAGGGCGCTATGCCGAGGCGGAACGATACTATCAACGAGCTCTTCACATACGTGAAGACGTACTAGGACCCAGACACCTAGACACAGCAGCCACCATCCATGAATTGGCAAGGCTCTATCATGCACAAGGCAAATATGAGCAATCTGAAAAGCTTTATATGAATGCCCTGAACATTAAGGAAGAAATAACGGGATTACGTCACTCTTCTGCAGCAGCAACCATTCACGAACTAGCACGACTCTATCAGGATCAAGGTCACTACATCCAAGCAGAACACTTTTATGAACAGGCATTGATGATTCGCAAGGAGTTTCTAGGGCCAGAGCATCCCTCGACTGCTGCTACTCTGCATGAACTGGGGCGTCTTTACCACGCGCAAGGGAGCTACACCCAAGCGGAACAATACTATCAGCAAGCTCTGGCTCTCAAGAGAAAAACCCTGGGATCCAGACATCCCTCTACCGCAGCTCCCCTTCATGAACTAGGGCGGCTTTACCTGGATCAGGAACGCTACGACATGGCCGAACCTTTCCTGAACGAAGCTCTGGCTATTCGACAACAAGAGTTGGGGCCTAAACATACCAATACAGCTGAAACTCTTCACGAACTGGCACGTCTCTATGGGGCACAAGGGCGCTTTGACGAGGCAGAACAATACTATCAACAGGTATTGGGAACCAAAAGAAAGGTGCTCGGAATGGAGCATCCGTCCACTGCTGCCACACTTCTCGAATTGGGACGATTTTATCACAGGCAAGATAAGTACGAGCAGGCAGGGCAATACTATCAGCGTGCATTGTCAATCTACAGGCGTATCCTGGGACAGGAGCATCCCATTACGGCTGCTACTCTCCTCGAATTGGCGCGGATTTACCAGGAACAAGGGCAGTACGAACAGGCAGAACAGCTTTACCAGCGTGTACTCGAAATCCGTAAAACAGTGTTGGGATTGGATCACCCTGAAACGATTAAAAGCCTCAACGCCCTAGAATCGTTCTATGGCTTACGGGACGAGCGGGCACTAGAATTTGATTTAGCTAGCACACTTGAGCCATATATTACGATTTCCGAATCTACTTCGTTAGCTGAGGTGCGTACACTACTTCAACACGCTGAAGAACGTTTTGCTGTAGTTGTTGATACCAATTATCCAGCAACGTTGTTGCAAGAAGCGCATTTGCAACCTTTTATTGATGAGGAGAATCGCCCCCTCTCAGGGTTCTTAGGTCAACTTCCCCCTATTGTCATAGTAGATGGCGAGTTAATGCGTGTCGACAGAGAGCGATTGGTATTCATCGCCCAAATCTTGCAGCAAAACCAGACCTCAGGGGCGATCGTTTATCGTGACGATCAAGTGATAGGAATACTCCCGCTGGATAAAATCCTGAAAGCTTTGAGCCAATCTGGTATTGATCTCGGCGCATCAAAAATGTCGGAGTATGGACGAATAACCACTCGCGGTCGTGTTTATATCTGTCGTAAGTGCAAAAGAGAAGAGCCAAATAAGAAACCTCCAGAGATTATACCGAAGGATGGTAACACGGTTCCAATTTGTCCACGTAACCCATGGCATGGTGCTATGGACAAAAAATAAACGAATAGAAATATGTTTGATACAGTTTTCGAGAAGGTTACAAGCTATTTTAGCCGACGATTTTTTGTTTCGGTGTTCTTTCCGAATTTAGTTTTCTGGACGCTGACAATCATTGTGGTTGTTGTGTCACAAATCGGCTGGGACATGACCTTCAAGGTATGGAATGGACCAGGATTAGGAATCACAGCTCAGATACTTATAGTGATTGCTTTCCTCAGTTGGGTAACTTTCTGTTCATTTTTAACCCTAAACTTCCGCACCCCTCTCATCCGGTTATACGAGGGATACTGGCCAACCACTGGTTTTGCGGGCAAGATCTATAACTTAAGGCGCAAAGGCTGGCAAAAACGCTGGGATAAGGTGGCTTCAAGGGATCGCAAGCTAGAGGCACAACAGGAAATGCTGTCCTCTGAAAGAGAGGCTTATGAAGAGCTTCTCCATTCAAACGAGACAAGAGAAGCATCGAAGCAGCTACCTCTCTTGGCCGTTGCCGGACAGTTAGGGAAAGAATTCGATGCATTTCTTGAGGAGCTAAAGAAATACGTAGGATACTTCAAATCTACTTTTCCCTCACTTAGAGATTTAGAGCAACGAAATGGAGATACGTTTAGGGACCTGGAGCAACGAGGTGAGGTTATACGAGAGCAGTGGAGGCAGTTTAATTCTCTTTTGACGGAAAAGTCACAAGTCCAAGATACTACTTGGGAGCAACGCTACCATAAACTCACTGAGTTTATTCGCCAACTTAATGAGCATTTAGTACAGCTCTACAATGAGATTGAAGAGCAACGCTTACCGCTTGCCAACGAATCATTCCTGTACTATCCACCTGAGCGCGTCGACATCATGCCAACACGTCTAGGGAATGTGCTCAAGGCAGCGGAAATGTCCGTATGGCAACGTTATCGTCTTGATGCTGTCCTGGCGTGGCCGCGGCTTCAATCAGCTATACCACCGGAATTTGCCGAGCCGCTGCGGGATGCTAAGACCTCTCTCGATCTGGTTACTACGCTCTCCGCATTTATTCTGCTCTTTGGGTTGCCTTTATCGTTCTGGGCTACTTTGAAACTGTCAGCGTTATTGCCCTGGTGGCTTCCGCTTCTCATAGGAATTCTGGCGCTTGCACTTCGCCACTATTTAGTAACTGGACTTGCATCTATAGCACTTATTTTAACCTTTATCGCGTTAATTATACCTATCACCGCAAACAGGGTATCCCACTTTCAAGTTTTTTTAGTTCTGCTAGGAGGTATTTTATTACTCTCTTGGTTGAGCTACCAAAACGCTATTCAAGCGGGTTTAAGCTATGGAGAGAAAATCAAAGCGGCCTTCGACCTTTATAGATGGAAGTTTTTGGAAGCGTTGCACCTGCAGCTACCCGCTGATTTCGACGAAGAACGCAAAATATGGGAGGAAGTTTGCGGATTGCTTGTTCGGAATTATCCTCCTAAGCTCGATTACTATCGCTATGTCCAACAGGAACAGACCGGGCAACCCATTTCTATCATTGAGCTAGATACGACGGTTCCTGTACCGGTAAAAGATATTCCTGCTTACCATATAATAGCCAGCGAAGACATTCAGGAAATAGATATGGCTGGTAAGCAGGTACCTGTAAACGCAGCGCAAAAGAGGGAAGACCTGGTTGGTCGGTTGACACTAAAAGGCCTTACTGCAAGTCAGCCCATTTGTCATCAAAACCTGATTGATCCAAAGGTACTTGAGCATACGGCTGCCCTTGGAATTCAGGCAAATTTATCTACAGTACTGGGAGGCAGTCTCCAGATTGGCGACAGGATAGACATCATTATTACACTGCCGACAACGAGAAGGAAATCTGCTCCTATTATATTTGAAAGACTCCTAGTATTGGATATCACAGCTATAAATGAGGATATCGATATAAAAAACGGAGGACCGGGCCTGTCATATGTGATTGTACTCGCTATACCGCTTAGTAGAAGGATGGAATTCATTACGAGTTGCGCCAGCGGGTCATTGTTCCTCTCGCGTCAAATAGATACTTTACAGCCATAGTAACCCACATTCCGCAGTTTGATTGACAGAGTGTTGAAAGTCAACCATTCCTACCACCTGCGGACTTGAGACTTGCCGATATTTACATATGAGGCATCTCAGATACATCCGTTCCTCTAGACAGTGCTAATGGCCAAATCGGCAGCGCTAGAAGGTGTTTTCATAGCAAACGTTGCCGACGAGATGTTGGAAATTGAGCATTTCTCACTGATATGGCAATACCAATACTCCGTACACGATTTGCTTTGGAAATTGTTTTCTACGGATAAGTCCAATCGTCGTTCAACAAGTGCCGACGTAATTCTGGATGAACCGCACTTTTGGGGAATTCCTCCTCGCTATTGACACAGGCAGGATCTGGTGCCATCATAGGGCGCGTCGAGCGCATGGTTGACATCGTCGATGTGTCTTTTCCCCTCCCAACATAAGAGATTAATCCGAAAGGTCTGAGCATGCTATGAACATCACGCCGATCATCCCAGATGGCTACAATGGTCCGATTAAACAATTGACGTGCCACATCTGCAAGCACCTGTTCTACATCACACAGGACGACTATCGCGGCCTCCAGGAGGTGCGCTACTGCCACGAGTGCAGCCTCATCCTGCTAGAAGAGCTGCAACACAACCAGGGAGCCGCTGCCCTACGCGCACCGACGGCGACCAAAACGGCGCCAGTCAACTCGCCACCGCCGCGCCTCCCTCTTCAGCCTTCGCCTTCTGTGCGCCTGCCTGCGCCGCGAACTCTTGACCGGGAAAAGATGACGGTCGAGCAGGTGCTCGACGAAGCCGAAATGTTCGAGAAAACCTGGCGCTACCGGGAAGCCTTGCGTTCGTATGAAGAGGCGCTCCAACGGGACCCTCGCTGCATCGCGGCGCTTCATGGCCGTGCCGGTATGCTCTCGGTACTCCATCGCCCAAGGGAGGCGCTCGTGGTATACGAGGAGCTGCTCCGTCTCGAACCAGCCAGCGCGAAAACCCTGAGCAGGAAGGGATGGACACTCGGGAGCTTGAAGCGCTATGAAGAGGCGTTCGCTGCTTTTGATGCCGCTCTGCAACTGGACCCTTCCGATGGGGAAGCCTCCAGCGGCAAATGGTTTTTCCTGACGCACTTAGACCGCGATGAAGAGGCAGAGCAAGTGCGTCAATCGAAGACAAAACGTACCCCTCGGCACGAGCATGTCACCGAGCCATGTTCCACCGCGGACGACTACTATCAACGAGGGCTCGCGCTCTCCGCTGTAGATCGTGACGAGGAGGCCATTCGCGCCTATGAGGAGTGCCTTCGTCTCGATCCGCTCCATCTCGATGTGTACGAACGCATCCATTTCATTCACCTTGCCAAAGGCCGCCACGAACAGTCGTTAGCCACCTTCACGCGAGCCGTGCAGGCTTTTCCCGAATGCGCCCGGCTCCACATCTGGCGCGCAGAGGCCCTTGGCCGGCTCAAGCGCTACCAGGAGGCGGTGGAGGCCTGTCAGAGAGCGATTCAGCTCGATAGCGCCTACCCAGAAGCCTGTGCGGAGAAAAGTAGGCATCTTGCCCACCTGGACCGACATGCCGAGGCGTTAGAAGCCATCGAGCAGGCCATTGCGCTCAACCCCGACGAAGATCACTACTATCAGCAGAAAGCGAACGCTCTTGTCAGCCTGAGGCGATATGACGAAGCGCTGACCACCTACGATCAGACGATTGACCTCGACCCCGATTACTTCTCCTCCTATCGGGAAAAGGCGGAGCTTTTGGCACAGTTGCAGCGCGATGAAGATGCTCTGGTGACCTACAATCGGTTTCTTGAACGCAACCCCCTGATTTTCGAGGGGTATCAATGGAAGGTGTCCTTCCTCTCACGGCGCAAGCGCTACGCCGATGGGTTGGCAACCTGCGACCGCTGCCTGGCGCACAATCCGCAGCAGGTCCGGGCGCACGAGCAGAAAGCCCGGATGCTCTTTTTGCTGAAGCGCTACGAAGAAGCCCTCCTCGCCTACGAGGAGGCGATTCGTCTCCAACCAGCTGAGGAAAACCTTCACGTCGCCATGGCAGAGACGCTGACGGAACTCAAACGGTATGATGAAGCGCTGAGTTCCCTGGATCAAGCGCTGCAATTGGCGCCTGGAAAGACCTCCATCTACCAAAAGAAAGGCGAGCTCCTGGTCACGCTGAAACGCTACGAAGAAGCGCTCTCTCCCCTGAAGAGCGCTGCGCGTCTCGACGCCAAGAACGCCTTACTTCGAGATAAACTCGGGAACGTGTACAGCGAGCTTGAGCGCTACGAGGAAGCAGTGGACGCCTATGACCGGGCTATTCGCCTGGATCGGGGGTTCGCCCTAGCTTATCGATCAAAGGCGGCCGCGCTGGACAAACTCGGGCGGCCGCAGGAGGCGCTGGCTGCCTACGGGGAAGCCCTGGCCGCCTTCGACAAGGCGCTCGTGTCCAGGCCGGATGACTTCTTTTTGCACTTCTTCAGGGCAGACGTCCTCATGCATTTGGACCGCTACGAGGAGGCAAACGCAACCTATGACCGGGCACAACACCTGGCCCCTCATCCGCTTGTGGCGGTCCAGTGCATCTTTGCACGCGGGATTGTCAGCACGCGAGCGGAGGCGAAAGCGCGACTGCAAGCGGCCGGCAAGGAGATCAGCGAGAAGGCGATTGCGGCCGAGATCGAGCTAATGCACAAAGAGAAGAAGCTAGAGCCGCTGAGGTCCTCTCTTTTCTTCGTGCCGATCCGCCAGTGGATGCGAGAGCGGCAGGAGTGGAGTGGCACACCAAAGCAGTTCAAGGAGGTCCTCTGTCAGCGCTTCCCCGATGCTTTCGCGACGTGGTATCGGTCGCCGCGCAAGTATGTGGAGGAGCTGGAGAGAATTGCGCCGGCGCTGCCTGAAGAAGGCATTGAGGTCAGCGTCCCTCCGCATACCACCCTCGTTACCCTTACCAGGACGACCACAGCAGGGAATCCATCAGAAGATCGCAGCTCATGCTGATGCCTCGGGGTTTGGCCGCACGATTTGTACATTTTTCGAGAGGAAAGGTGGGAGTTCTCTGTCGCGATCATAGACAAAATTCTGTAGAAGAGCTCGTAGAGCGCTTTGACACAGGTTGTACAATAGTTTCGACTCTTCCGCATTGGCTTCTTGGCCGACAGCACCATTGATGCGCACGACTGATGCGCAAGAGCCCAACACGTGGGTCCTGTTTTCTATGCGCCTGATTTTCTGGGACCGCCTCAAACTTGTGAGGTCGTGTATATGTGGTTTCCCGAAGGGGGAACGGGGATCATGAAGGGGAGGAGTCTCTTATGAACGTCACGCCTCTTATCCCAGATGGCTATAACGGCCCGATTAAACAATTGACCTGCCGCATCTGCAAGCACGTATTCTATCTCACGCAGGATGACTACCATCGCCTCCCGGAGGTCCGCTTTTGTCACGAGTGCAGCCTCATTATGCTCGAAGAGCTTCAGAGCCCCCAGGATGTCCATACCTCGCCACCAGCGCTGGTGCCCAGGGAGCAGTCGGTCGTAGCTCCACCAGCGCGCGCTTCTGTCCAACCCTCACCACCTGTTCGCGTTCCACAGCCGCGCACGATTGACCGGGAGAAAATGACCATCGAGCAGTTGCTCGATGAAGCAGCCATGCTGCGCAAGACGTGGCGCTTCAAAGAAGCGCTCGCTTCCTACGAGCAGGCCCTCCAGAGAGATCCGGATTGTCTCGCTGCGCATCAAGGCCGGTGCAACATGCTCAAAGAACTGGGCCGTCGGCAGGAGGCCCTGCTCGCCTACGATGAACTCGTGCGCCTTGATCCGCAGTCCGCGAAAAGCTGGGTGGGCAAAGGGTGGGCCCTCGTGCATCTGAATCGGTACGAGGAGGCGCTGGATGCCTGTAGCCGGGCCATCCAGCTCGACGACACCTACGCCATGGCCTTTGCGGAAAGGGGCAAAGTTCTTACGCACCTCGGCGAGTACCAACAAGCCCTCCACGCGCTCGATCAGGCCATCGCATTGGCCCCTGATTATGAATCTCCCTATATGGACAAAGCGGAGGTGTTTGCCAAATTGCGGCGATACGAGGAGGCCCTCTCCGCCTATGACCAACTCATTCGCCTTGATCCTGACCACTACTTTCTCTACTGGCAGAAAGCGAATTTTCTGGGGAGCATCGGGCGGGAGGAAGATGCCCTGGCCACCTATGACCAGTTCATCGAGCGCAGGCCGCACATCTTCGAGGGCTACCAGTGGAAACTCTTTTTCCTGACGGAACGTGGCCGCTACGCCGACGGGCTGGCGACCTGCGAGCGTTGCCTGGCGCACAACCCGCAGCTGGCCAGGGCGCATGAGTGGAAGGGGCGGATGTTAGACCACCTGGAGCGCTATGAGGAGGCGCTGGCCTGCTATGAGGAAGCGCTGCGCTGCGACCCCAGGGATGCTGAGACCATGCTCTCCCAGGCCAGAACGCTTTCCAACCTGGATCGATTCGATGAGGCGCTCTCCGCCTGGGAACGCGCGCTGGCCCAGGCCCCGAAGAACCCCTCGGCCTACAAAGAGAAGGGCGACATCCTCACCAAACAGAAGCGGTATGCGGACGCGCTCCTGGCCTATGAGCAGGTGGTTCAGCTCAAACCCGATGATGCCTATGCCTACGATCAAGTAGGCGACGTCCTCAGCAGGCTCGAGTGCTATGCCGATGCCGTCAAGGCCTATAACCAGGCGATCCGACTCTGGCCCGACTTCACCGGAGCGCACAGTTCGAAGGCCCATGCCTTAGAGCAGCTGGGACACTATGAACAAGCGCTGGTGGCCTACAACAAAGCGCTTGGGCTGAGCCCGAAGCATTTTTCGCTGCTGTTCGCCAGGGCTGGTGTGCTGAAAAAGCTGCTGAGATATAAGGAGGCCAACGCGGAGTATGACCGCGCGCAGCTGGTCGCGCCCAACCCGTGGTTTGCTGCCTGTTGCATCATAGCAGGTGTCGATCTCGAGAGTGCCGCAGAAGCGAAGGCGCGATTGGAGGCTGCAGGCAAAGCGCTCAGCCATGAGGCGATCGAGGCCGAGATCAAGCTGATCTACCAGGAGCGAAAGCTAGCCAGGTTGAAATCCTCTCCACTCTTCCAGCCGGTCTGTCTGGTGATGCGCGAGCGGCAGGAGTGGAGCGGGACTGCCAAACAGTTCAAGGAGATCCTGTGCCAGCACTCCCCTGAGGCGTTCGCGACGTGGTACCGGGCACCTCGCAGGTTTGTTGAGGAACTCAAGGAGATCGCACCCGCGCTCCGGGACGCAGGAATTGCCGCCAGCGCCCCTCCTGATACCGCTCTGGTGACTCTGGGCAGGGTTGACGAGGAACGGAAGTAGGAGAGGTTTGTGGCGCGTTGCTCGCTTGAGTGATCGCCCAAATGCCATTTCGCTATCTGCAGCAAAGGAAAACACCGCCTTCCTCTGTTTTCGAGAACGTCTCGCGTTGAACGAGTATTCCAAGGGAGCATGAGCGGGCTCTCTCCGCCAGGTGATAGGATAGCGTAGGAAGCAAGAGAAAAACCAGCAACTCTCTCACTGGGAGCGATGCGAGTGGAAAGAGTTCCATGCAGAAGAGAACGGTGCCGATTACGGCTCCTCACCAGGGAATCCTGGTCTCCATCGATGTCAACGTCGGTGATGCGGTGCAGCGCGGGCAGCGTGTTGCCGTCATGGAAGCTATGAAAATGGAGTCCATCGTGGAAGCGAACTGCGATGGGGTTGTACATGAGATCGTGGTAGCTGTAGAAGAAGCCGTCTCGACCGGACAACCGTTGCTGTTCATCGAGCCGGTCGATGCTGTCGGCGGGCGCGTGGAGCAGGGACAGCCCGTGGATCTCGACGCCATCCGCCCCGACCTGCAGGAGGTGCGGGAGCGTCATGCCATCGGGCTGGATGAGTCCCGACCGGAGGCTGTCGCACGTCGCCGCAGCAGCGGACAGCGCACCGTGCGCGAAAACATCGCCGAGTTGTGCGACGCTGACAGCTTCATCGAGTATGGCGCGCTGACGCTCGCCGGTCAGCGCCGGCGGCGTCCCCTGGAGGAACTGATCGCGCTGAGTCCGGCGGATGGCCTGGTGGCGGGCATCGGGAGGGTCAACGGCGCCCTGTTCCCCGATGAGCAAGCGCGCTGCCTGGTGCTGGCGTACGACTACACGGTCTTCGCCGGCACGCAGGGCGTTATGAATCACAAGAAGACCGACCGGCTCTTGCGCCTCGCCCAACAGTGGAAGCTGCCCATCGTGCTCTTCGCCGAGGGCGGAGGTGGGCGTCCTGGCGATACCGACTGGTCGGGCGTGGCGGGACTGGACAACACGACCTTCCTCAACTTCGCCCGGTTGAGCGGGCTGGTGCCGCTGGTGGGTATCGTCTCGGGGCGCTGTTTTGCCGGCAACGCGGCCCTGCTCGGCTGCTGCGACGTGATTATCGCCGCGCAGGACGCGACCATCGGCATGGGAGGCCCGGCCATGATCGAGGGCGGCGGACTGGGTGTCTTCACACCGGAGGAGGTTGGCCCGGTCAGCATGCAGGCTCCTAACGGGGTCATCGATGTGCTGGTGGCCGACGAAGCCGAGGCGGTGCGCGCCGCTAAACGCTATCTGGCATACTTTCAGGGCAGCACGGCCAACTGGGCCTGCGCCGATCAACGCCTGCTGCGCCAGCTTCTCCCTGAGAACCGCCTGCGCGTCTACGATATGCACGCGGTAATCGAGACGCTGGCCGACCAGGATTCGGTCCTGGAATTGCGCCGCCAGTTCGGGGCTGGCATCATCACGGCCTTGATCAGAATTGAAGGGCGACCCCTGGGCGTGATCGCCAACAACCCGCTGCACCTGGGCGGCGCGATCGACGCCAACGCCGCCGACAAAGCAGCACGCTTCATGCAGGTGTGCGACGCTTACGGCCTGCCCATCCTCTCCCTGTGCGACACCCCCGGCTTCATGGTCGGACCGGAGGCGGAGCGGACCGCGCTCGTCCGGCACGTCTCTCGCATGTTTGTGACGGCGGGCAGCATCAGCGTGCCATTTCTCTCGGTCATCGTCCGCAAAGGGTACGGACTGGGCGCGCAGGCGATGACCGGCGGCAGCTTCCATGCCCCCCTCTTTACGGTCGCCTGGCCCAGCGGAGAATTTGGCCCGATGGGCCTGGAAGGCGCCGTGCGGCTGGGCTACCGCAAAGAACTCGCGGCCATCAGCGACCCGCAGGAGCGCCAGGCCGCCTTTGAAAGAATGGTCGCCGCCGCCTACCAGCAGTAGGGCTTATGCGTTCTCACAAAGAGAGAGACAAGACCTCCAAAGCAGCTTGAGGATGCGTGCTGTTGTAGCGCATGCGAGCAGCAATGGTGGAAAAGCCAGCGTGACGGAGCAAACTGACCACGGTATTGCGTAATGCGGCCATGATTTTAGGTCCATTCTCACAATGGACCGTGCTTTTGTCCTCACCCATGGTCACATCTTTGACATAATGTAAGCCGTTTTCAATGATCCAATGTCCTCGTTTGAGCGTGAGCAAGCGCTCAGGGATGGCGATCGTCGCGGGCAGGCTTGTCACCCCATTAGCGTATCGCCTCTTTCCAGACGCCCTTGGATTGATAGTCTCGGCGGATCTCAAAGACTTGCTCTAAGCCAGGCCAATCGGAATAGCCCTTGAGTTCGGAAGACACCCGAATGCTTCGCATGTCCACACGCCCGTGGGCCTTCTCCGTCGTTTGAGCGTGTTGTTCAGGTAAGCGCAACACCCCCTCTCCTGCTCGTTTTGCAGGAGCGGGTGGAGCAAACAGCAGGCGCACATCTTCCAACAGGTGCGGTTGATTTCCCTTCACCAGAAACAGATAATCCCCTCCTGCCAGACGAAGCGCAGCGCACAAGCATCTCTGACAATACAAGGCATCTCCGGTGAGCACTTTGCCATGCCAGTCGATGTGTTGGATGAGGCGGGAAGCGACGGCCAGCTCACTTTTCTCTTTCTTGTCTTCTTGCGCCTCGTGCTCTTGTGCTTCCGTGAGTGTCCTCGTCGTTTCCATCGCTGGTGGCTCCCCCTTGGGTTCGACGTCTGTTTTCTCCACATGCCCCTGGCTTAGCACGATGCCCGTCTGATGGTCGACCAGACTCACGGCATGGATCGGATAGCCATTCTTCTCTTCAAACTTCAATCTCCCCCGTTGTGCTTTTCCATCAATCGACACCGCACCCTCTCCTCGTTTCTCCGTCTGGCTGTTCACGATGTGGAGGAAAATATGGCGAAATGCGGCTTCAACCTCTTCCGCATTCACTCTGCGAAAGAGGCGCTGGATCGTGCTTTGATGGGGAGTCACCCCATTTTCAAATCCTAACGCCTTTTTGCTCTCGTCACTTTGTCCTGCCCCCCATTCGGCGATGGCCAATTCCGACAGATGATTGCAAAGGATCGCAGCCAACGCTAATAACAAGATTGAGGTGATGCTGTACCGTTGCCCTTGTTTTCTTCGTGGATCTTTCACGCGCTCACATGCGCTTTGCCAATCAATTCCCCCTGGATGTTCCTGAGCTAGTCCCTTTAGACAATCGACGATGGATTCTGTATACTGCATCTGTCTCTTCTTTCTGGATGGATCGGTCTTTGCTTAGAACCCAATCCTACCAGAGAAGAGGGGAGTTGTCTCCTTTCCTTTGGTTTTTCTAGAACGCATAAGCCCTACTACCAGCAGGGGAAGGCCATCAATATGGCGTCCTTTATGGAAATCGACGATGTCATTGACCCGCTGGACACACGGCGCTGGATTATGCAGGGCTTGCGCTCCACCCCCGCCTCTTCCCCCAGAGATGGTCGGCGGCGTCCCTTCATTGACACCTGGTAAATGGTGTGCTCTCACTCATCGGTTTTGGCCGTTGCACGATGATCGGGTACCTCTATACTGCTACTGGTAAACCAGAGGAGGAGCTTCCTCCTGGAGGGGACTGCTCATCACGCCTTCCGATTTTCTCTTGCCATGGCTGAGATCGTCTGCGATGGTTCGATACCCCGGGACTTCAACGGGATCACCCCCTCCCTGCTCTGCACGAACACCCTTCTCCATATGTTGAAAGGCCGTGAGTCGACCGTGAAAATGAAATACGCCCCTGTGAATTGCGGTAAGAAAGAGATGAGGGTCTTCTGTTACCATTCTCCGTAGTGCCGACCACATTCAGGGCCGGAACAAGGAGCGCTTACATTGACGAGCAAGGAAGCCAGAGAGCGCAATAACTTTCTTCTTGACGGAAATGTGGATTGAAAAAATATATCAAATATGATATATTTGGAACAAGGGTAGGTGATGAGGAGCGAGCAGCCAGCGTATAAAAGGCAGTGGCGCGACTATCAAACCGAGAATGGAGCACGACCCATAAAAGATTTCCTTTTGGGGTTACCAGATGAAGACCGAGCTGCCATCCTGGAGGAAATGGAGTATGTGCGCGCACATGGGACATCCGTAGCACGCCATGTGCGTCAAGACATTTACGAGGTTCGTGCTTTCTACAACACCAAGGCCTATCGCATCCTTTTTGCGTGTGAAGGCCGTTTTCACCACGTACTCCTGGCTTTAGAAGGCTTTCAGAAAAAGACGCAGCAGACACCGAGGACTCACCTGAAGCTAGCAGAACAACGACTGGCAGATTGGCATCGGCGGGGCAAAGCAAAGCGAATTGGTCAGGAAAAGTAAAGGAGCGACCGATGGAACAGGATTTTCTCGACGAGATGGTCGAGGAATCAACGAGGAAGAACTCCGAATTCCCCTCGTTGATGGAGGAAGCGCGCCAGCGCCGCGCGCTGCTGGACGCACTGGCTGCTGTTCGTAGTCGCTCTCACATCTCACAAAGTGCTATCGCCAAACAGATAAAGACTTCTCAGTCCGCTATTGCACGATTAGAAGCCGGCATTGTCGATCCGCGCCTCTCGACGGTACAACGCTATGCGGCTAGCGTAGGCAAGCGGATCCAGTGGACGCTCGTCGATGCCTAAGATCCCTCTCCCTCATTACTGCACCGGCTACGGAGGTATCCTTACAGCAGAGCCAGGACAAGCCCTTCACTGATAACCAGGATTGGAAGCGACGATAGAAATGAGTAAAACCAGCGGGAGCGGCCCCTCCAATGAGATTGACGACTACATTGCTGCTTTCTCTGATATTTGACGTTTAAACTAAAGTAAGCTCAGCAATCCCCTTCCAAGGATTGCTGAGGGGGAGTAATGTATCCAAAAGACCAAAACTTAGGAGCATTACTCGGATGAACCTTAACACACTGAACGAATTTCGTCATGGGATGTACCACTGCTTCGGCCACGCCAAAGACGCGCTGTTCAATCTGGTGGATGCGCTCTCGAGTGAAGCCGCAGCCAGGAGCTTCCCCGAGTTGTCGTTCTCGCCGTTTTTTGAGCGCAGTTGGGCCAGCCTCTACGAAGCGCTGGAAGACGGCCAGATCGATGCCGAGCGCCTGCGCCAGCTCTTTGTGGACTTCGCGCCCCTGCCTGCGGCCGGGGAGATCGTGTTTCTGGGGGTGGACACCAGCAATCTGTATCGCCCAGAGGCCGAGACCGCCGAGGATCGCACGTTGGTGCCCATCGCCCATGTGCCCAAGAACACGCACGTGGCCAGCCCGGGCTGGGTCATGAGTCACGTGGCGCTCTTGCCCACACAAGCTGGTCAAGGCACCTTCATTCTGGACACGGCACGGGTGGCTTCGACGGACCTGGCGACTGCGGTGGCCGCCCGTCAACTGCGCGCCGTCGTGGCCTTGTTGGTGGCTCGTGGGTTGCATCCCATCATCATTGGCGACCGCTGGTACGCTTGCGCACCCTTCCTGGCTCGCTTGGCCGACGTCGAGGCGTGCTGCCTGTTGCGCGTCAAAAGGAACCGCGTCTTCTATCGTCGCGCCCCGCAACGCTTTCCCGGCCAGGTGGGAGCCAGTCGTAAGGATGGGGAGCGCTTTCAATGCCAAGACGAGAGCAGCCATGGCGAAGCGGACGAGACGTGGGAAGGTCTGGACGCCAAAGGGGCGCGCATCCAGGTGCGCTGTTGGCAGCACTTGCACCTGCGCACGGCGCGGGAGATCGAGGTCTCGGTGATCCAGATCATCTGTCATGGGGCCAGCGGCAAGGCACGTGACCCCAAGATCAGTTGGTTTGTCTGGAAAGGCGAGCGCTCGGCTCCTCTGGCCCAGATTAGCCCGACCTATCGCTTGCGCTACTCGCATGAGCACGGCTATCGCTTTGACAAACAGGAGTTGCTCTGGGATGAGCCCCGGCTGAGCACCCCGCAACGCACCGAACGCTGGACGCACATCGTGGCCTGCGCTCACAATCTGCTGGTGCTGGCTCGTCCGCTGCTGCAGGGGGGCTATCGACCGTGGGAGACCCGCTCCTCGCTTCCGACGTTGGCGCAGGTGCGACGGGCGATGCCCACCCTTTTGCAGCAGTTGGGCACGCCTGCGCGAGCGCCGCAACTGCGCGGAAAAGCGCCGGGACGGGCCAAAGGCTTTCATCCCAAGCCCAGGACACGTCATCCGGTGATTCGTAAAACGAGCAAAAAGCAGAAAAAGAGCAAAAAGAGCGCCTCTGCCTGAGCTTGTTCGACGGCTCTTGTTCATTGCGACTCGTCTTTCTTCGCTCTGAGCCCTCTATGATATGGTTCAGCTAGCTTCGTGTTAGTTTAAACGTCAATCTGATGAAGAGCGTCAAGAATATGCCGCTGCGGAAACGGCCCTGGATTTAGCTACCATGCTCTATCGCATCAAGCAGGAACAGGGACCAGGGGAGCAACACGATGCGGAGCGAGACGGTTTAAAGCGGCGAGCCATCGGCCGCCTGGAGAAAGCAGTGTCCACCTCGCAGATGCGAACGCTCCAACCCTATCTGGACGCTTTAGGATTTGACCATGAAGCCGGAAACTGAGAGGCTGCTGCACCAATGCCGTTCGGCCTTCTTGCAGCAGAGCAATGAACAACTCCACACGCTGTTCGTGGCATGGTTCGAGCGTCTGGTCGGAGAAGAATCCATCGAAGAAACGCTCGATGACCTCTGCCTGCTGCTGGGCTATGGCATACGCTCAGTCCAGTCACAGATCCTGTACGCTACCTCTACCGCCTGGTGGGAAGTCGAGGGCTGCGCCGACCTGGATGGCGAATTTGAGTGCGCCGAGGTGGCAGCTCTGCAGCACCGCCTCATCGCGATGCCGATCAAGCAGTTTGCCCTGCTCGCCGACCTGGCCTATCACATCTGCACGCTGGAGGCTGAGGTGGAGTGGCAGCCCAGCCCTCCAACTGGACAGGAGTGGCTGCGTACCCTGGCTGCCTGGCTTAGCACCGGTGCGCGGGAACCTTTTCACAATCAGAGCTGGCGCAATAAGTCGCATACCGCTCCACCCGCCGCCCAAATCCAACTCACCCGCAAGCAACTAAGAGCCCAGAAGCGCAAACGTGAGCAGCGGCTGGTCGAGCAGGCATGGCAGCGCGGCTATCTGCTGTTGGGTCCAGAGGTCGGTTCGCAGGTGCCGATTCTCGTTCAGAACAGGTGCAGAAAGAATCGTCGCCCGTATATCAGCGTGCAGCAGAAAGGCGAGCAGTTTGCCAGCATCCATATCGATGCCTGCACCGTTCGCAGGGCGTTCGAGAGGGAGGGGAAACTCTTCATCGGTGCGCCCCTTCCCACTTTCACGCCGACCGACGAGTTACGGCAGCGCCTGGGCCGATTGGCCGCGCAGTACAGTACCGGGTCAGGGACAGCGCCCCACAAAGCCTATACACTCTCCGCGGACGGGGATATCTTTGAACTGAAACAGGTCTTGCAGGCTGACGTTCCTGGGATGGTTGCCGATTTCATGGCACTCTGGCCGGACATCCTGACGCAATACGAGGCCCAGCTCGAGACCAGCCGGATCGCTTGCATAGAGCGGCAGCGCGAGTTGGAGGAAGCCAGAAAACCCAGGTGGATTAAAGCTCTGGCGGCTTTGAGCGCCCAGGAGCTGGGAGCGACCTGCCCCCAGCTCGATGAAAAAGTAGTCCTGCCAGATGAGTGGGCGACCCTGCTCTCTAAAGAGCAGCTGGGGGCCTTTCTCAATTTGCCCGCCAGCTCACGGGAGATCAAGGCCAATCTGGTGCAGCACCTCTTGACGCGCCTGGAAGCCGACAGCGTCGCCAAAGCGCAGTTTTTCGAGGTCTTTGCCTTTGAATTGGCTGTGCCGCCCTGGGAGATCGAAACACTGCTCAGCTGCACTACGACCGAGCGCAAGCGCTGGATGGAGGAGGAGAAGCTTCCAGTCCTCGGCTACAGCAGCTTCCGCAAGGCGGGCAGCGACCACGACTACCCTCTCTACGATCGTCGAGTGATCCTGGCCCTGACGAGCAGTGAGATCGAGGCCTGGCGCAGCGAACACCAGGCCCGCGTGCGAGAGCGGCGCCAGGCTACCGCTCAGGCGTCAGCAGCCAGTAGAAAAGCCCGGCGAAGAGAGGGGCAAACGGCGCACGAGGCCTAGCTCCCTACTGCGTTTGCGCGCACTCTATCTCCCAGAGGGACAACTTAATTCCGCAACTCGGAGAGTTTCCAGGGGATGGTGCAGTATTAATGCAGAGTTTAATATCTCGAAGTTGATAGTCCAGCACTCAACTTCGAGGCACAACTTAATTCCGCAAGGGAGGACAACTTAATTCCGCACCTACAATGTGTTGTGTAGAATTTTAATAAATCCGTTCCCATGTGAATAAATCCGTTCCCAATATCGGATGAAGGGGAGACACGTGAAGGGCTAGGAAGTGTTTATGTGTCTCTCCTTTCATCTGGTCAAGAAGGCTTAGTTGAAAGCCGCTGTTGTAGACGTGGAATTAGGTTGTCCTTTTCCAGCGTCTGCGGAATTAAGTTGTCCCCTGTGGAATTAGGTTGTCCTTCTTTTAAAGAGGACGCTGTAGACATCAAATAAAGTTGTAAACCGAAAGCGCTGGCGATCACTATTAACTTCGGTGGTCGCCAGTTGTCTTTCTTTCTAAAACATTTGGATGGAGACGTTCGCATTCATGAGCATATCCAACAAACAATGAGGATCGGCATAATCTGGAGGCCTAATGGCACGAGTTGAAAGTCAAGCAGGGACAGAGAGAGATTTTTGCTATTCTTAGGTCATATAATTGCTTACTCTCACCCTGTATGCTAAAATCAGAAATCTCCACTATTTAATAGACAGGCATGCTATAATGAAAAGTCTGCTTCTCTCAAAATTAAACTGTACGAAGAAAAGAGGTGCGGGGATATGCTCGGGACAGATAAGATCACAACCAAACGATCTATCATCAACCAGCAGCTTTTTTCTGAGGCGTACTTGCGTGAATTATGCTCTGGGAAGTTTTCTCTTGATGCCGCTAATGTGTGCTTGCAGATTATACGCGAATGGCGCGAAGCATATCCCAACCTCGAAGATGGGAATCAACTGCGGCAATACATTGGACAATGTCTAAGTGCATTGCATATTTCATATACTCCGCAACAAAGCCTCTACATAATCCATACAGACGAAACAAAAACGAACCAGACGGGCATTTGCTTGATTGTGAACGATGTAGACCTTGGATGTACTATCAAAGGGAGTCATCATCAAGCAAATGCGTGGTGCTGTTTTGCATTGGGGCATCATCACCAATGGAAGACGTTGGCGGCTCTGCCATGCTGTTGCTGCTGCTCCATATGAAGTATTTTTGGAGATAGATCTGGATGGGCTTTTACGGGAGAATAATCTCTCCGAATTTCTTCTATACTATCTCTTTTTTGGGCAGCAAGCTTTTACTACCGTTCAGTTGAAGCATACCAATGCCCAACAGATAGGCCTTGACCGGTTTCTGGAGGAATCGGAAAAACGGGTAGATGTGATTCAGCGCTACTTGAGAAGCCAGGTTGAGCCAATTCTACAATCGCTCTGTCTGGGCTTCGTTCAAGACGAGGCTGCTGGATCGTACACCCGTGAGACTCTTGACGAGATATACCGGAACACTATTTTCCTATTATATCGTATCCTCTTTTTGTTTTATGCAGAGGCGCGCGGACTGCTGCCCACGCAGGATGCAAACTACCAATATATTGGCCTCGCTGGCATTGTAGAAGATGCGCGCCTTCACCAGCAAGAGGGCATACACGATCCTGATCCATTCTCTCTCTGGAAGCGGCTTACACACCTCTTCGTAGTCGTAGATGACGGTGATGAATCAGTAGGCGTCCGTCCATATAATGGAGGACTTTTCAGTGATAGAGAGAAGCCATATCTAAAAACCCATAAGATCACAAACGCTTACCTGGCACAGGCTCTCTTTGAACTGGGTTACATGCAGAGGAAAGCTGGCATATATCCAGTTGACTACTGTGATCTCACGGTACGTCACCTCGGTACCCTTTATGAGGGCCTGCTTGAATATCGCTTGAATCTTGTATCCCAGGAACCTGTGGTTGTACGTGAGAACAAAGGCAATCGTATCTATATCCCAAGGAGTCAGGCTGGCGTCGTTAAGCGAACTGAGACAATATTGGAAGTAGGTGAGGTCTACTTTGCTGACGATAAGGGGAGCGTAAGTCTAGCGGGTCCTACTATACTCCAGAGGACGTGGTGCAGTATATTGTGTCTCACACAGTTCTGCCAAAGCTACTGGAACGCCGCCAGCTACTGGAAACATTGCTTGTCGATATACAACATGAAATGACAGTAGCAGCAACCAGCGATGAGTACTCTCGCCTTGAGCGTTACGCCGACCAGGAGGCGCTGAAGACAATTGAACATGATCTACTTGGCTTGCACATCCTTGATCCTGCTATGGGCAGCGCTCATTTCCTGGTTGCAGCAGGTCAGCTGCTGACGAACTTCATTGTTGAGACGCTCAACATGACAGAATGGGTGAATAGCTCCATCAGCAGCGATCCTCTTATGTGGAAACGCCGTGTAGTGGAGCGCTGTCTCTATGGAGTAGACCTCAATCCCTTGGCTCATGAACTAGCAAAGCTTGCCCTCTGGCTTAGTAGTGCGAGTGTTGGTAAACCGTTGACTTTCCTGGATCACCACCTGAAGGTTGGCAACTCGCTCTATGGAGTTCCATTTAACCGTCTGTCTATGCTCCCAACAACCAACAATGCTCGTAAGCAAGACCTCTTTCAAGAAATACGCGAGCAGACTATCAGGGCTGTAGTGGAGAAACTTGGCGGAATTACCGGTATCGACTCTGATCATATCGATGATGTGAAGTATAAAGGTGAGGTCAACCGCTCTGTAATCGACTTCACACAGCGTCTGCGCGATATCGCGCATGTCTGGCTGGGGACGCTTTTTGGTCTCCAGAACAGCAATGGCCAGCCTTTAGATGAACAGGAATACCAGCAGCTTCTTGAGGAGGTCACGCGCAATTATACTACCGAGTCCTGGGAAATGTATGTTAATTCCAGGTATGTGCTGCGCGAAGCACGTAATCTTGCCGCTCCCGAAGAAAAGTGCTTTTTCCATTGGGAATTGGAATTTCCCGATGCTGTGGTTGATGGGAGATGCCAGTTTGATGTAATCATTGCTAATCCTCCCTATGTTGGTACGCAGCCGAACAAGGCAATCATGTCCCTCTTTGAGACAGCGAAATGCGGAGACCTTTACGCGTGGATACTCGAACAAGCTTTACATTTTCTGGATAATAGAAGCCGACTGGGAATGATTGTTCCCTTATCGTTAATGTTTAGTAGATCATTCACATCTCTCAGAAAATTACTGCTCTCTAGCGACTTGCATCTTGGTCTTTCGTCCTATGACAATATTCCTGACGGCTTATTTAATGGCGGCAAGATAAGCGATAACACAAATAAAGAGAACTCTCAGCGGACAACGATTGTATTCGCATGGGCAACTCCTGGAAGAACTAGGGTAGAGACAACTGATTTATTAAGATGGCGTCATGAAGATCGTGATGTGCTGTTCGACAGAATACACTTTGCGGATACAACAATCTTCTGCTCCAAAGAGAATTTCCCTCGAATAGGGAACGACTTATTAGCAAGTTTCTGGGCAAAGCTAAAAAATACAAGACGTGCCTTATCCGATCTTTGTATTGAGGTGCTCTCAGAGACGCAAAGGCCAGATCCAAACGCAATATTTCTAACCGTTCCTCGTGCAACTCGTTATTTTATCTCAGCCACTCCCGGCCCAATGTCACGCAATAAAGTTTTATCCCTTGTTTTTAGAGACAAAGATGATATGGATTTAGCTCGCGTGATCCTCAATAGCAATATCTTTTACTGGTATTGGAGGTCGTTTGGTGATGGTTTCCTTCTTAATGTTGAAGTTGTAAGTTCTCTACCTGTGCCAGATAAGCCTGATTGTGAATACATTAATCTCGCTGCTCGGTTAGACACGGTACTCGAGGAGTGTACGACGTATAAAATGTTCCGAGGAGAGAGGATTCCTAATTACAATTTCAACAGGCGCATGGATATCTTGCTTGACATTGATGCATGGATTATCCGTCACATAGCGCCCGATCTGAACCTGCCGCGAGATATCTTCGCGCAATACAAATCCAACTCGTTTTTACGACCGCTTGACTTATCTGCAACACTTGGGGCAGAGGTAGAAGAAATATCGGTGGTAGGAGAATGATGCAGATTAGCAGCAATGGGTCATTAAAGCCGAAATTACAATTGAGCAACGGCTACTTTGTCAATTTCACGTATTTGGCGCGTATTCTCAACGCAGTCTGCCAGGATCAGCGTGAGCGCATACCACAAGCCGAACTTGCCGCTGCAATCGGTTTTACTGAGAGGCATGTGAAGCATCTCTGTGGCATTGCCCACGCCTTGGGATTGACCGAGAGAATCACCTATAAGCCAACACTGCTGGGTCGCCTGGTACACAAATATGACCCTTTCTTCGATGATGTGGGAACACTCTGGTTTCTCCATTACATGATTAGCTCCAATCCATATAATCTGGTCTGGAATCGCTTGGTGACAGGAATCTTTCCATCGTGTAGAAACATAACACGCGAGCAGGCGCGCGCTGCCTTTAACGACCTGCGTCAGGTCCTTACTGAACATAGTCTCCAGAGTCATGTATTGAAAGAACTGAACACCGTACTTGACGCTTACACGAACCAGTATTTTGCCCGTCTCAATTACTTACACCTGGAAAATGATACCTATGTTCTGGGTAAAGCTGAACCCGTGCCTCCTCTCGTCCTCGGAGCATGTACCGTCTGTTTCCGAGACCGTCATCGCTCCAATGATACTGCTGTCTCTGTAACAGATATGCTTAGCACATCAAACGGTCCTGGAGTTGTGCTCCAACTTGTAGAGGATCGCCTTCGTGGAATCCTGGAGCAGTTAAAAGTGCAGCCAGGGTTCTCCTTGGAAAGTCAGGCTGACCTCGACCAGGTGCGCCTTACCGATAACACACCTGCCTATGTATGGATGGAGCGTTACTATGTCAGTAAATGATCTTGCTCGTATAGATATACGGCAGTTCCTGCGACGACAACAGGGCGAACGGTACAAAGCTTTCGTCATTCACGGCCCGCCGCTAGCAAGCAAAACAAAATTTGCTCGTAAACTGGCTGAGGTAATTCCAGGTGGTGTATACCTGGATTTGCTCCACTACGTTACCGAGCGGCCTGAACTGGCACAGCAGGTCGACATGATCGATGTAGCGGCATTGCAGCGCCTCGTCATCACGTATGCTGCCAACACGGGGGCACGGGTCCTCCTGGTAGACGAACTGGATTTTCTTATACCTGTCTGGGGTGATGATCTGACTGAATTCAAGCACATGGTCAGATCGCTCTCCGTTGCTCAGACATCCACTATCATTGGCTTTATTCTGCAAACTCGCTACGAATTGGAAGAGTGGATACTTCCAAATGGAGCCAACAACCAGAACCGCATCCTGCACATCGAAAATATCCAGGCATTACAGCCCTGAACCCTTAAAGGCTAGTTAGGAGAGGCTTTAGAATGGAAGAGCCAACTATTCAAGAAATCGTTGAGGTACATGGAGGTTATACCTCGTTCGTTGACTTGAAACTAGAGTTGTTCGATGATACCAGAAATACTGGGCGTATGTCTCGCTATCGCCCGATCGCCTCCCACAGGCAGGCCTTCCAGAAACTCGCCCGATCACTCAATATCAAGGACAATCGCTGCTACCTGCTAACCGGCGCGTACGGCACTGGTAAATCTCACCTCTGCCTGATGTTTGCCAACTATCTTCAAACACCTGCTGGCGAACAACCCATGCCCAAATTCTTTGAAAACTATGCCGAGGTGGACCCACAGGCAGCCGAGGAGTTGAAGGCGAAACGCCGTTCGGGTCGTTATCTGATCGCACTGTGTGATTGGGGCGGTAAGGGAGACTTCGAGGAGGTTGTCTTACGGGCGGTAGACGAGGCACTGAGGCGCGAGGGCCTTGAAGATATTCTGGATACTCCCTACTTGCAAGCCCGTAAAAAAATAGGAGAGTGGAAAGGCTTCGTAGAGGCTGGCGATTCTAAAGGTCACTTCTTCGGAGATTTCGAGCGAGTACTCAGGGAACAACACCCGGAATATACGCTGGCCTCCTTCGACAAGCGGCTGGCGACGTTTGATTATGAGACCTTAGAGGCCTTTAAACGCATCCACCAGGACGTAACAACAGCGCCTTTCACCTATGATAAAGCGGACCTGCTTGCTATTCTCGCCAGTATCCTGGGGAGCATTGCCTTCAAAGACCGCTTTTTAGGCATCCTCGTACTTTTCGATGAGTTTGGCGATACAATGGAACGAGGCAACATGAGCCCAAAAATGTTCCAGCAGTTCGCTCAGCTCTGCGCTGAAACGCCAAACAACTGCGCCCCGATTGCTTTTTTGGGTACCTCTCATAAGCCTCTAGCTGAGTATGCTAAGGCGTATCCAGAAAGCGAAAGACTTCTGTGCCAGAAACACATCAGATCGCATTGTAATCGCCATTCCTAAACAACCTCTCTCTTTGCGTGATGCCGTACTCGAGCTGCGCGCGCTACAAGCTATTGACGGAAGCGCAGACGCGAAGAACTTTACCATCCAGGATAAAGCAGCTCTCAATGCCAGGCTAAACGGCGACGGCAACCAACCTGGAGCTAGAAAAGTTCTGCTTACCCGGCGCGAAAAATTTCTCAGCGGCAGAGAGGTAATCTGGTATGGTAAATATAAGCAGGCGATTCCAACGGATGAGAACAAAGCACACGACATTGCCAATAGGGTCATGGAGGTAGTATATGCAAGCTATCGTAACAAGATCGCCCATGATGATTTTAATAAACTGCACTTCAAGATAGAACGCACTCGAAGCGTTGCGCTGAAAGAGGCTGTGGAGAAGCTACTTGATACTGCTAGTCAGATCGTCGTTGATACCAGCTTTGCCCAGGCTCGTGGCGATATCCGCTATCTGCAAAAGTGTCTTTTAAATTCTGATGTGCTCAAGATCTTAAAGACGGAGAGCACTAGAATGCGTTGCGAGTTTGAGACGAATCCAGATAAATATGCAAGGAAGCTTCCGAGCCTGGCTGAGATGGTGCGTGAAGCGCAAAATCTGAAGGCTGGAGACAAAATACGCATTACTGAGTGGGTGAAAAAGTATAGGAAACCTCCCTATGGGCAAGGCCCGGTCTCATTAGCTCTTTCACTAGCCTGTTTATGCAGGCGCTTGGGTGATAGTATCCGTTTCAAAATCGATGAGACGGCAGTAGGAGATCTCCCCGTTACCTCATTTGATGTTGTATATAATTTGATCGATGGGCAGTATCCGAATGCTTTCTTGAGCTATCGGCAACTGCGCAGTGAGGAAAAGGCTCTGGTCAACGTCGTATACTCTGTTTTTGGGTCCCCCGATTCGGCGCTTGCCCGCGATTACACGGTAGTCGAGGCCTACACAGCAATGAAAGAGTGGTGGAACAATTTACCGCCACTTGCTCGTGTAGACAAACTCTACTCTCAAGGACAATATCCTTACACTACCGGTTTTATCGTTGTCATGCAGAAAATAGAAGCAAAGGATGCTCATACTTTCCTGTTCGATGAACTACCTACTGCATTTGGTACAGATGCAGGTATTGCGATTACACAGGAGATAGTGACCACACTTGAAAAGCAGCTCCCTTTAGAGAAGGAGGCACTTGAAAGCGCGCTTACCATCGTGGAAGATCGCATTTTGGGAGCCGTGCGCCGTATCTTTGAGGTCGAGGAAAGCACCTATAGTGATATTGTAGATGCTATCCGCAACTGGTATAACTGTCTGGATTCGCAACAGAGAGATGCTTATGCAAGATGGCAAAACAGTGATTCGAAACCGTTGATCCTGCATCTCAAGTCTGTAGATTCCCTACAAGAAACCTTCATCACAAAAATAAGCAAAGATTATAATATGCGGCCTGTACGAGATTGGATATCCGATCGAGTAAACGAGTATATAGAGCGCCTGGAACGTGGAAAAAAACACATCGATGCTAATCGCTTAAAGGTCGAGAGTGCAAACGTTGTCTTTGAAGGCGACTACAAGCGCGAGAATAAAGGGCAGATTGCTTTCAAAGACTGTATTTGCCTTACCTTTGAGCATACAAACCCAAACGTTAAAATCTATGTAGCTGAAGGAAATGCCGATCCGACGACTGCAAGTGATCAGCGGCAACTCGTTCATCCTAATGAGTCGATAGAGTTTCGGACCAATAAAACATTACATATTGCTGTGCAAGACCAGGATGACAACTGGAGCCGGATTGAAACATTACAGTTGATCAACGAGCATAAGAAATATGAGATCGCTTTTTCGCAGCAAAAACAGTTTGGCGATGAAACGGCAACCATTGTCTTTCCCAGCAATCCAGAGGCATTTGCCGTTACCTGTCGCTCCCTTTTCAGAGAGGGATTAGAACGTCAGGCGCTTACTAAGGATCAATGTATAGAGATCATCCAGGTATTGATAGACGAATTGCAAAAGGAACAGTAATGCCTGATTCAACTATCATCATCGATGTGAACCATCTGCTGAACGATCAGAAAGCAACAGTGGTGGTGGAAAAAGTGTCTGATTATCCCAATGCGTACCTTGCCTTGAAAGAAGCCATTCACAGAGGTAGCACTGTATCTGTCCATGTCAGGAATCCTACTGTAGCAACCTGGCTTGCGCGATGCGCGGCAAGTTATGGAGATCGATATATCACGCTTCGTTCTTACAAGCCGTCCGATGCTCTCAAAGAACGTTGGCAGATAGTTATTCCTCCGGACGTTTCCGACCAGGACATATTACAATCAGGGCTCCTTGATGTTCAGATTGTACCAAAGGAGGGACAGGATTTCTGGGATATCATGCTGGAGAATTTCTATGATGAAGGGTTTACTTTCAAGGCCTTCCCATCTGGGAAGCTGTCTGCTCTCTTAAATAGTTTTCATCAGACTCAATGGCATGCCGCGGTACAACGACCTCTCGCCATTCGAGCGCAACGCGACAAGTTAGTGCAATGGACCCGCACAGCTGACGGCGATGCCCTCAGAACTATCATACAACTCCTGATGCGCGATCCTGCATCTCTGAGATGCGATCTCATAAGCTACAAGGTACTACAGAACTATCCACAAAGGTTGGGAGAAAAAGTGCTAGGAGGAATGTGGGAAACCTTTAGGAAGGTACATGTAGAAGTAGAAGACCTGGAATATACAAAAGAAGATGTATCCAGAGCACTTCAGGAGATCGAATATTATCTCTCTGACATGCTAGATCAGCTTAAAAGTGCGACGGATCTGGAGTTGCTGCTGGATCAGATGAGTGGTTACCTACATGAGGAATTTAATTATATCGAGCAGCTTGTGCGGGAGCATCCTGAGTACCTAACGCCAGCACTTCTCCTACGCATCGAACAACGATTTCGCCCAATCAAGGGAACGATTGAAAATATACTCGTCTGGCTGCGCAGAATGCTGCGACGCGATCCTCCTCGAGAGCCGAATACCTCGTGGAGTACGCCGCAATGGCTGGCATGGGTAATCGATTCCTACATGCCCTATTATTCCTGGTTGGACGTACAAGCAAAACGAGAGCTAGAAGTGGCTAACAAGGCATACTTGTTCGCAGACTGGTTTTACGAACATTTCCAAGATATTAAAAACGGGGAACCCAAGTACTTTGCCTTCAACGCTCTCTATCAAGAGCGTGAGCGCATGATTGCAGGTGATACTGTTACTCTCGTGCTCATTGTAGATAATTTGAATTTTATGTACTTTGATGAACTGAGGCAGCAGTTCAATCACCATGGCTTTTCTTTGCAGGAAGTCAAGCCATTGTTTTCGTTGATACCGACAGCTACGGAGGTCGGAAAAGCAGCCCTTATTGCAGGGCAGGGTGATCAGATAGACTTGTTTGATGCGAGGTATGGAGAACTGGTCGCCAATGAGTGGGAGCCAATTTTACACGGGAAAAAGGTAAAATATCTGCCAAATATTGGGGAACTCCAACAGGAGCGCGCCCTAGCGCATGATGTCTATTTCCTCAATTATCTTCCCATTGATATTGCGCTCCACCAGGATGAACGTGACAGTGGACGATCCCACGTGGAAATAATCCATGATTGTCTGGTTTCCCTGACGAAAACTGTCGCCAATTTCGCCAAAAGATTCCAGGTAGAGCGGCGCCTTAACGTCTATGTTATCTCAGATCATGGCTCGACACGTATTCCCCAGGATATCGTCAATGTAATAGACCAAAAGTTTTTCAAAGGTCTGGCCCTAGAGAAACATCATCGTTTTATCCCGCTTTCCGATGAAAAATTCGCAGAATTACCTCAGGCAGCAAGTAAACAGTGTTATCTCATCGGCCGACAGGTATTTAAGACGAACAAGAACTATCTCATTGCTCGTCAGTATTACCGCTTCCTGAAAACTCAGGAAAACTTCTATGTTCATGGGGGACTTACACCTGAAGAGGTGGTTGTTCCTTTTGCCCGCTTCACATGCGAGCCAGTGACACCGGCACATCCAACACTGCGTTTAGTAACTAATGAGTTTAGGTATGCGGTGAGATCAAAGATAGTATTGGAAATGGGGAATCCTAACGCATTTTCATTAGACGCTCTCAGTCTGCGGCTGGTTGATGCAGATGCAGAAGAGGCATTTGTCGTAGCGCTTGCTCCCAAGCAGATGACGATAGTGGAATTCACCACTATTTTCCGCAGAGCACCGGGTTCTGGCAATACTCGTTCATTCACAGTGAGAGTACGCTATGAATGTCAGGGACGCGCATTCACGGCTCCAGATCAGACCTTCGAAATCTCCTTAAAATCTCTTATGGAGGTGAGTAATGATGACTTCGACATCTAATATGCTTCATAGGCAGCCATTCGAGGAGAAGGCGTTAGAGTACTTCGCAGAAGTAATTATTAATAAGTCCCTCATCCACGAAGCAGGATTTGGTGCAAGGGCAATTCCAACCTATGTCGGTGAATGGATTCTCTCCCGTTACATAGAAGACGGGGAGCTAAGTAGCCAATCGCGTGCGAATGTAGCCCAGTTTATAGCGAAATATTTGCCTGAGAAGGGACAGAAGGATGCTATCAAGGATGCCTTACTTAGACAGGAGACCGTAAAGCTTCTGGATGACTATAGCGTCTCCGTGAACCTCAAGACCGGTCAGCGTCAATTACGTATCCCTTTTCTTGATATGAATGATGCTTTTATTGATGGATACATCGTGGACCAACATACGTTATTGCTAACCAGCGGGGTATGGGGTGTTGGCGATCTTTATTATGTACCACCAGATGGGGATGACCGAAAAAAGGGTGAAGTATGGATGCGAAACTTCAAACCTTTTCAGGTTGGCGCTCTTGATATCGACTACTTCGTCGAATGCCGCCGGTATTTTACTCTTGATGAATGGCGCAATCTGTTAATATCTAGCATGGGTTTCAACCCATCGATATACACAGAGCGACAAAAAATGTTATTAGTGACCAGAATGCTTCCGTTTATCGAATCAAGAGTGAACCTGGTAGAGCTAGCTCCTAAGGGTACTGGTAAATCTTTCGTGTACGATAATCTCTCCAGGTATGCACGCGTCGTCAGTGGAGGAAAGGTCAGCCCCGCTGTGCTCTTCCACAACTTAACGACAAATACACCGGGTCTAATCACCCGCTACGACGTTGTTGTTTTTGATGAAGTACAATCCATAACGGGAGACTCTACAGGAGAACTTGTCGCGGGTTTAAAGGTCTATCTAGAATCTGGAAAATTCAGTCGGGGTAAGACAGAAGCAACAGCCGAAGCCGGTTTCGTTATGCTTGGAAATATCACCCTTGATGCTGACCTTAAACCCATCTACAACGAAGAAAGCGTTTTTAAAGAGATTCCCAACTTTCTACAGGAAACCGCTTTTATTGATCGCATTCACGGAATTGTTCCCGGGTGGGAACTCCCCCGCGTGTCGAAGGATACTCCTTCTCGCAACCTGGGTTTTAAAGGCGATTTCTTCTCTGAGGTGCTGCATCGCTTGCGAGGAGAGGTTCGCTATGCGGATTATGTAAAGATGCATATGCGTCTTGAAGGCAGCAACGATCTACGTGATCGCAAAGCTATCTCACGCCTGGCCTCTGCTTATTTAAAATTCTTGTTTCCTGACTTACAACCTTCGGAGCAGGAATTTCGTGCTTACTGTGTGGAACCAGCCATTGAGCTGCGCCAAAGAGTCAGGAATGAGCTGCATAAGTTAGATCCAGAATACGCATCTGTTAAAATATCTGCTGTATCGTCATAATTCATTAACTACAAGTGTTCTACACCTTTACATAACGTTTTGGAACAAGATGTAGCCGTTGAAGTGTCGAGAAAGGCATGTTGCTGCTCCTCAGAAGAATATATAGGACAAATATAATCTAATACAGCTTCTATGGATGGCTTTTGTCTCTCTCTTCAATATCGTCTGGTACTTCCTCGATCAAATCTCCTGGAGGAACGCCGAGTACTCTAGCCAGCTTTCCAAGGGTAATCGTTGTTGTTGCATAAAAGGGATCAGAGTAGATACGCTTGATCGTTTTGTATGAAACATCTGCAGCCCTGTGGAGTTTGCCCATACTGAGGTTGTGTTGCAAAAAATCTGAGGAGAATGCTGGGGATGTGAAATCCCACATTCCTGTTCAGCTTAGACAGCCATCCCAGCCGGAATAAAGGCAGCGCTCTCCATTGTTTTCTTCTAAGGAATGCATGTCCACACTTCTTCTATTTGTAATTGGAGCTTCCCCATCGCGCTCTCTCGTAATCCCTTGAAGATACGAGAAATGTAGCGCATATTGAATGTTTGTATCAAAAATAGTAGTCCACAAATGACAGCCAGAAAAATTCTCTTTTGAAGTTGAGGGAATGGGTGGTGTAGTTGTATGCCTCAAGATAACATTAGTATTCGCGGTGCCCGTGCACATAATCTAAAAAACATCGATGTGACCATTCCCCGTGATAAGCTCGTGGTCATTACGGGTCTTTCGGGTTCGGGCAAGAGTAGCCTCGCTTTTAATACCATTTTTGCCGAAGGACAGCGTCGCTATGTCGAGTCATTGTCGACCTATGCGCGGCAGTTCCTGGAGAGAATGGAGAAGCCAGATGTCGATTCTATCGATGGCTTGTCACCAGCTCTTGCAATCGACCAGAAAGGGACAACACAGAACCCGCGTTCGACGGTCGGAACGGTGACGGAGATCTATGACTACCTGCGTCTGTTATATGCCCGTATTGGCCATCCGCACTGTCCAAAGTGTGGGCGGGAGATCAGCCAGCAGACTGCCCAGCAAATGGTTGACGCGGTCCTCAAACTGCCTGAAGGTTCGCGTATCATGCTGCTTGCGCCCTTAGTAAAGGAGCATCAAGGCGCATATAAACCTATCTTTGATGAGGTGCGGCGCTCCGGCTATGTGCGCGTGCGAGTAGATGGCAAAATTGCTGAACTGAGTGACGAGATCGAGCTGGATAAGCAGAAAACACATACGATAGAAGTGGTAGTTGACCGGCTGGTAATACCTGAGGAGATTGACCCATCATTCCGCCAGCGGGCGACGGACTCTCTGGAAACGACGCTGAAGCTCGGTAGTGGCATCGTACTGGTGTCGATCATTGGGGGCGATGAGATTCTGTTCTCTGAACACCCGACCTGTGTTTCTTGTGGGATCAGTCTACCAGAAATTGCGCCACACACCTTTAGCTTTAATAGCCCACATGGCGCCTGCCCTACCTGTGCAGGTCTTGGCGTGCTGCAAACCGTCGATCCCCAACAGATGGCCGATCAGGAGGCGATGGAGACGATCAATCGGCCCCTACGGTCCGTTGGAGTCCAGGGGACTACTCCGTCCTGGGGCGAGGAGATTGAAAGCTCTGTATCCGTACGCATCTGCCCTGATTGTCGTGGCACTCGACTCAAGCCGGAAGCACTGTCCGTCACAGTTGGTGGACGCACTATTGCGCAGGTGACACAACTCTCCATTGAACAAGCACAGCGGTTTTTCCAGCTCAGCTCAGCGAAGCGGAGCGCGTATCAATTCTTCGTGTCTGATACTCAGACTTCCATCGATCCGCATGGGCTGCTGGTCGAGGTGGCACTGACAGAACGTGAACGTTTGATAGCGCGCCAGTTGCTCAAAGAGATCTCGGCACGC
>WNGK01000644.1_pt1 | contig 52385 bp, 64 predicted proteins | sample 5400601 | NCBI WGS metagenome assembly WNGK01 (sample SAMN13153376, study PRJNA577476) | soil metagenome | isolation source: 60 cm soil or saprolite under Garry oak tree replicate 1 | place: USA:California | collected 2016-06-15 | reverse complement strand
TCGCGCGCACTGAGCGCTTCGCCGCTCACGCGTTCCGCGAGTTTTGCGGCCAGAGTCGGTGGTATGCAAGTCTCGCCGGCGTGCACTTTACGAATGCATTCCATCAACGCTTCGCGAGCGGTGTCTTTCAGCAGGTAACCTTTCGCGCCGGCTTTGATCGCGCGATAGATATCTTCATCTCCATCAAACGTCGTCAGTACGACAATGTGAGCGTTTGGATCGAGCTGGCGGATTTCTTTAATTGCCCCAACGCCATCCAGTTCGGGCATACGCAGATCGAGCAGCACCAGATCGGGGCGATATTCTTTCCAAAGATCGACAGCTTCGCGGCCGTTGCTGGCTTCCGCCACAACAGTCATATCAGCCTTGCGTTTAACTAACGACACCAAACCTTCGCGCACCACGCTGTGATCGTCGGCGACCAAAATACGAATGCATTTCTTATCTTTGCCATTCATTGACCGTTTTTTTCCATTTTTATTGTCTCTGGCCGATTTCACTTGCACCTGACTGTAGTTTAATACGGGGAAACAGCCACGATGCTTGTTCCCGCACCTGGTTTGCTTGAAACTTCAACTGTTGCCCCAATCTGTTCGGCACGCTCTTTCATCCCTATCAAACCGAAACCCCCGCCATTTGAATTACCGACATTAAAACCATCGCCGTTATCCTGCAGCTGCAGGTACACCGCATCGGGGTTGAAAGAGAGCCGCGCCTGAAATTTGGTTGCATGCGCGTGCTTCAGCGAGTTGGTCAACGCTTCCTGTCCAATGTGAAGCAGGTTCTCTTCGACTAGCGGCGCGAGCTCGCGCGGCTTCCCGGTAATACGAAATTCCGTCCGTAGAGCAGTCCCCGCGGCCGTGTTTTTGATGATCGCCTCAAGTGCGTCAGCAAATGGAGCCTTCTCGAGGGCCTGCGGTCGAAGCGCGTGCACGGACCGGCGGGCTTCGCGCAAACTTTCACGCGCCAGCTCACGCGCCCGATGGACATGTCCGATTGCGTGCTCGGAGTCTTCCTCCAAAAGTGCTTCTTCAGCCGCTTCCATTTGGACGATCACTCCGGTGAATCCTTGTGCGAGCGTATCGTGAATGTCTCGCGCCATGCGAGTCCGTTCTTTGAGAATTGCAGCTTCACGCTGTTGCTCGATGAGGTCTTGCCCGTGCGCCGCCATCATCACGTGGTGAGCTAGCGCCTGGGCAAGTTCGATTTGGTCAGCGCGGTATGCGCATTGCTGACGGTGTTGAATGCCTATGAACCCGCGTATTTCGCCTGTCACGAACATCGGAACAGTCATAAACCGCTTCGCTCCCTTTCTCGTTAGGTATTCGCGAATCTCCGGGTTCAGCCGCGAGTCATGCGCAATGTCGTCGCAAACAGCGGGAGATTTGGTAAAGAGCATCTCTTGAATAAAAGCGCTGTTTCTCCATGCGTGCGGGTTTCGAACGAAAGGATGGTGTGGATCGTGCGCAACCTGTTGGTCGTTCTCGATGATCAGATGCAAGCGTAGTGAATCATCCCGCTGGTTCCGCAGCCACAGAAGTACGCGATGGGCGCGCAGATGCTGGCCAATGGTTCGAAGCATCTCACCGATGAACTTCTCGGGCGCGGCTTCGGTCGCCAGCACATCCAGGCTGCGCATCATCACGTCAACGTGACTGCGCGCCAGTTGCTCGGAAGCCCGCAGGGCTTGCTCCGCGCGATCGCGTTCAATCGCGACCCGCACGAGGTGCGTCGCCACCTCGATCAACTCCAGATCTTCCGACGTCGGGCTTCGCGAATCGCGGTAATACATGCAGAAAGTGCCGAGGACTTCGCCTTTCCAGGACAGGACTGGATTCGACCATGAGGCGCGCAGCCCATGATTCAGCGCCGCGGCACGATGTTCCGGCACATCCCATAGTGGATCGGTCGCAATGTCGGACACGATAACAGGTGAACCGCGATACGCCGCTGTGCCGCACGAACCAGCGCACGGCCCGATTGGCAACTGTTCCATCTGACGATCCCATCCTCCGGGCAGATTCGGCCCCGCAATGACATCCAGGTGAACGCCATCGCAATTCAGCAATAACACCGAAGCAAGCGTGCCTGGTCGCTGTTGCTCGATGATTTGGCAGAGAGCATTGGCGATTTCTTTGAACGGAACTCCCGTCGCGATCATCTCCAGGAGTCGTTTTTCTCCAGCCAGCAGAGCTTCAGCGCGTTTGCGGTCTTCAATATCAATCGCGGTGCCGTACCATTTCCGAATCTCGCCTTGTTCATTCCGCAATGGCACTGCGCGAACAAGAAGCCAACGGTAGTTCCCGTGAACATCGCGATGGCGGGATTCGCTTTCGAACGGCTCACCACTGGCACAAGCCGCACGCCATTTTGCTGCGTGCTGTTCAAGGTCGTCGGGATGAATGCTGGCCGCCCAACCTGCGCCAGCGCTCTCCACGGACGAGAACCCTGAGAATTCGATCCATTGTCTGCTTACAAACTCATTAGCGCCGTCAGGCCGGGTCACGAAAGCCATTGCGGGGATCGTTTCAATCAGATTCCGAAGCTTCTTTTCACTCGCGCAAGCAACTGCGGTTCGTTCCGCAACTTTGATCTCTAATTCATCTCGCGCCTGCCGCAGCGATTGCTCAGCTCGCTTGCGGGCCGCGATCAGAAAGATGGCCACTGTAGCGATAAATGCGAACTCGAACAGCCGCAGAAGATCTTGAATTTCGGATGGAAATGAATGCCGCGGCAAATGCATTAAAAAATGAATGGCCGCCGTGCTCACTAATGCTGCGAACACGCCCGCTCCCGTGCCGGCATACCAGCAACTAACCACCACCGCGGCAAAGAAGAGCGGGGTAACGTAAAGATATGTCCGCAGCGGGTAGCTAATCGTCGCCGCAGCAGCAACGGCTAAGGCTGCGACTGCATACGGAAAGATTCGGGCCATTTCGGCCCGTTTTGTTTTCTGCGCGCTCGCGCATGCCCCAGTGTGCGTCAAAGTCTTAGCCGCGGAATGCATGAGGTAATTCTACCAATCATCCGTCAGCCACCTCAGTTTGTCAGTTCCTTTTCCATCCCTCTAAAGAGGCGTTACCTGCTCTCCCTGTAGGCTCAGCGAAAAATACTCCGACTGCTTCGTGGTGCGACCACATCACCTGCCTAGCGTCTCCAGCGAAAACCAAAGATGGAAATGAGACAATACCAAATGAATTCGAAGCGCTTACTGCGGGGAATATTTCGGCGTCACCGGCGACGTCACGATCCGATGCTCGTGTTCAGCATCTGGTCGTTTAACTTTACCGACGGGTGGAACCGCGTTTTTGCAAGGGATCAATATGGGCGCTTCTCCGTTTAATGACTTGGTACACGAGTCGTCTCTCACGCTGACGTCGCTGAATGCTGCGCAGCGATCGGTGGTGGTAAAAGCTCCACTTCAGCGTGCTTATGCTCAGTGGGCGCGTGTTGAGGATTTGCCAAAATTCATCACGCCGCTGCGCAACATAAAGAGAATCGACGGTAGCCAGTTTTCCTACACCTGGCACCCTGATGGCCAGGAGCGCCAGGGAGTTTTCCAGATTCTGCTTCAAATTCCCGGGCGGCGCATCGCGTGGCGCACACTCTCGAATGGTTTCATGTCGGGAGTGGTTTCGTTCGAACCTCGCTCCGATGGAGAAACGGAAGTGACTTTGAAAATCCGATCGATCTTCGACCCGCCCAATCTGTCGCGCAGAATCGATGAGTACCTGGGCAATTTTAAACAACTGGTGGAAAGACAGGAGGGCAGAGTATGAAAAGGTTTCCGACTGCGGAGGAGCTCGTAGCAAGTTATTGGCGAAAACTGGCGCGCTCGATCGAAAGACCGGCGATCAGAAAAAGGCGCGCTGCGTCGCCGCTGGGCCGGCGAAATTCCGAAAGGTTGCCGCGTCGAGTTCACGCGCGAGTAGCGGCTTAAAACAACCGGGGAAGAAAGAGATATGCACAAAGACCTTGAAAGAGTGAAGTTACTCGCGCGCGATCTGCGCGATGGAAAAGAATTCCCGCGCAGCCCGCGCACCACATTGGGCGGCTATGTGCTGGCGGCGCGCGCGGTGGACAAATGCCGCGCGGTGTTGGTGGACTGGCAAGGCGAATACCATTCCAATTGCCCGCTCGATCAGCGCTGGCTGAATTTTGCCGAGATCGACTACGATGACTTTCGTTCGGTGGTCGCGAGCGGCGCAACCGACGAGGAGATCGCGCAATGGATCGGTGAACACGCGAAAAAACGCCCGCGCGCGGAGATCGTTGCCTGGAACAACAAGGAGCGCGACCTGCGCCTGAGCGATCTGCCTCCTGAGCTTCAGGAGTTCATGGAAAATTATATTCAGCGATACGTCCCGCGTAACCGCGTGGTGTATCACTGGTTCGACGTGTACGATCTGGAAGAGCAACAGATCTGAAACGCCTGTAGCCACGGCCCTATGGGGCCGTCTTTATAGGAAGCTACTGCGACGAACGACCGGCCACAAGCCGGTGGCTACAAATCCCTGCTATGTTGCCGACGACTTCTCCGCGGCTCGCAGCCTGATGTTGATCTCGGACGTCAGTGTCCGATGAACGGGACATCTGGCGGCGACTTCCATCAATTTCGCGTGTTGTTCCGCGCTCAACGCGCCAGTCAATTCCACTTCGACATCGATCCTGTCGAGCATGCCTTCCTTGGTTTCGCATTCCTCGCAGTCCGATGCATAGATACGCGCGTGCGACAGCGATACCGCAATGTGTTCCAGAGGCAAACGGTGTCGGCGCGCATAGAATCCGATTGTCATTGAAGTGCACGCGCCGAGCGCAGTGAGCAAATAATCGTACGGATCAGGTCCGGCGTCGCCGCCCCCGACGCTCGCAGGTTCATCCGCGACAAAGTCATGTTTGCCGGCAGTAATTTGCTGTCGAAAATCCTCAGCCCCGCCGCGCACAACAACGTGAACTGTCTGTTTGTCGGTTTGTGTGGCCATAACTTGGATCAGGGACTCAGGATTCCTTTGAAGGCGTCGCGATACCGCCAGAGGAGAAAGACTAACAAGATCGAAATGACGGCGGCCATAGGCAGACCGCTGGGTTCTAGCAAGAGGTGAACCAGGTCGATGTTAACAATAACAGGAGCAAGCAAAACGAGTCCAAGAGGAACAAAGCGTCCGACAAGCAGGAGCAAGCCGCCGACGATTTGGAATACGGCAACGACATGAAGATAATGACTCAGGAAAAGCGCCTTGGTGAAGTCTCCAGCCAACGTCGGCGGTGGCGGTGGCATTGGAATGAAATGCAAAAAGATGTTCGAACCGAACACAACAAAGATCAACCCGAGAAGAATACGGGCGATAGCGGTAGCAATTTTCATTTTGTGATGGTCGCTGATCGATTGAAAATTCCAACCTCGAATTTCTGAAAGCTCGCCGTTAGCCTGGTGACAGCGAAGCGTGATGCTGTCGGTTTTGAGCCCCCGGGGTTTGCAGGCCATCCGTCCGGGCGAAGATTTGACCCTGAAATTTATTCTGCACGGGATCAACATTATTGGCCAGGACGATTTCGAGGACGGAGAAAAGCGTGCGCGCGGCGACATCTTTTCGTTAGCGATCTGGTGTAGCGGACAGGGATTTTTACCGCCCGCGCCTCCCGGCGCTAGAGAACCCGAGCACGCAGAGTATTTCAAAATCTCTGTGGACTCGGGACCTCTAGGCGGGGACGCCGGGTGGTTAACTTACCAACAGGAAAGCCCCCCATAGCAGACAAGTAGGCCTAGAGAAGCTATAACGGCCAGCCCGATCACGATCGCGGTGATGGTGTAAACCTGTGCCGGCGTCTTGGCCTTGCGATAAAGGTCCTCAAATACTTTGGACATTTTCAGAGATGTAGACTCCGAGACTTCTCAAACGCAGCCCGAAGTTGATGTAAGCTACCTTGTCACGTTCCGCGGGCTTGGAGCCATTGAAGGGCGAAGCGGGCGACTTCGCGCGAGTTTTTCAGATCCAGCTTGTCTTTGATGTGCGCGCGATGGGTTTCCACCGTCTTGGGACTGAGATGGAGCAGCTTTGCGATCTGACGCACTTCGTTGCCTTTGCCGATCAGTTCCAAGATTTCAAGTTCGCGATCGCTAAGTCTCTCGACCGCGTCGGTCTCGCCTTCAGCCTGACGATGCGCAAACTTCGTGATCACCTGCGCCGCCATGGCCGGGCTCAGATAAGGGCGTCCATTAAGAATCTCGTGGATTGCCTGGATTACATTGGCCATCGCTTCATGTTTCATGACGTACCCGTCCGCTCCGGCACGCAGAGCGCGCACGGCGTAGAGCGATTCGTCGTGCATCGAGAGCACCAGAATTGGCAGCTTCGGAAATTCTGCGCGAACGTTTTTTATAAGCTCAATGCCATTGGCGCCAGGCAGACTGAGATCGACAATCGCCAGCTCAGGGTTCAGCCGGCGAATAACTTCCATCGCTTCCGCGGCGTTGCCCGCTTCGCCGCAGACTGCAAAATGATTTTTCTCGGAGTGAATCAGTTCCGTGAGACCTTTTCGAAACAACGGATGATCATCGACAATCACGATCCGCTTCGCCTCCGGAGGATCGCCCTTTGGATTCTGGTCAGTGGATCGGGCGTGTTTCATTCAGCTAATATCTTCCTCTGATTCGAAATCGGATTCTTTCAGGGTCGATCTCGACTGCGCGGAACCCCTGCCCGGCGCCCCATTTTAACTCCCTTCACTTGTCCCTTTTAACGATACGGCCCCCGACAGGCTTCCAGATGCAGAAATTTAGATCAACGCAGCTAATGCTTTGGTGAGTTTCCCCGGCAATCGCGAGAGTCTATTGCTTTTTGTCGCATCTGATTTGTGTGATTGGTGCGCGTTGTCAGGGAAATGACACGAAACACAGGTGCCGCCTTTTTTTGGACATTCGATTTTCAAGCGTCCGCCGATCAACTGAGCCCGGTACTTCATGATATGAAAGCCCAAGCCATGCTTCAATTCCGGTTCCTTCGGAAATCCGACGCCATCATCGATTACGCACATAACCATTCCCTGCGGCGATCGTTCCAGTTTGATCACGATTTCGCGCGCTTGGGCATGCTTGTTGGCATTGATAACCGCTTCGCGCGCGATCCGATAGAGTTGCGCCGCGGTGGCGTCATCGGTGACATGAAATGACGGTTTCACCTCCAAACGACACGGGATCTTCCAAATTTCCCGGTCAACCAGGTCTTGCAACGCGGTCACCAGGCTGGCTGCATCGACGTCGGCGCGGTGGAGCGCATGGGAAAGACTGCGCGTATCAGTTGCAGCGCTGTTCACGAGTTCGGCGATTTTCTCGATGTCAGCTGCGTCAATCACTCGGTGGTTCCTTAGCCGCAATGCGACCGAGCGCGCCATGAATGCCACCGCCGTGAGATGCTGGCACAGGCCATCGTGTAATTCTTGTCCCAATCGTTGTTGCTCGCGGTCGCTAACAGCGAGGATTTCGCCTTCCAAGCCTTTCCGCCGCACGATTTCGCCTTGTAAGTCCTTATTTGCCGCACGCAGCTCTCGCGTTCGCTCGCGCACGCGCTCTTCCAACAGGTCTTTGGATTTTCGGAGCGCGTCTTCCGCTTTTTTGCGCTCAGTGATATCGATGGCTATAGCCACTGCCGACACCGGCCGACCTGCGTCGAGTACCGGCGTATCGCATACGTTTACCCAGACAAAAGAGCCGTCCTTGCGTTTGTAACGCTTGTCCATATCGAGGGGCTGTCCACTTTGCGCCATTTCCCGGAAGCGGTGTTTCGTGAGATCAGCCTCTTCGGGATGCGTGATTGTGAAGAGGGTCTTCGCCGCGAGTTCCGCCTCTGTGTACCCGAGCATTTCGCGGAATTTCCTATTCGTGAACAAGAAACGACCGGTCAAATCGCAATTAGCAATTCCGGCGTTGCTTTGATTAACAATTGCACGCAGCCGTTCCTCCGACTCGCGCAGGGCTTGCTCGACTCTTTTTTGTTCAATGCCGAGCGTAAGCTGGCCCGCAACCGTTAGCGAAAGGGGGAGTTCGGGGTCAGAGAAAGAGTGAGGCTCATTATAGTAAGTCATGAACTTCCCGATGAGTTTTCCTTCTGCGATCATCGGGATGAAGCTGGCCGCGCGAATGCCTTCGGATCTGATTGCCTTCTTCAGTTCCTTCGGAAGATCGGCAAGATCGACATCGGAGATGCAGACCGGCTGGGGATTTCTGGCGTTGGCCTTCCAGGGTGAATGGCCTTCCACTGCCTGGCGGTAGCGTTTCGACAAATCGCGCCAAGCTACGAAACGCATCACCTCTTTCTCATCGAAGAGCAGAATGGAAGCACGATCGCAGTGGAGAGTTGCTTGAATCGCATCGAGTGCCGCGTCGTAAATTTCGGAAAGCGATGTGGCGACGTTTTGCTGTTGGGCAAACTGATAAAGCGCTTCCTGCTGTTGCTCGCTGCGTTTCCTCGCGGTGATGTCAGTAAAATAAAGATTTACGTAATCGCCTTCCGGCACCGGTGCGACCAGAACCTGATAGGTGCGGCCGCTAAAATTCATCTCCGTGACAGTGCGTTCGCGAGTCGCGGCCAACCGCCTAATCGAGGCAGGCGCAGTATCGCCGACTCCCACGCGGAAGCTTCGCAGAAGTTTCGTTGCTACCGGATTAGCGAAGGTCACAATTTGTCCCTGCTTCAACCGCATGATTGGCGAAGGGTTTTCCACGGGCAGGCGGCTGGCGAGTACGAGCGCCTTTTCAGTATCTTTGCGCGCAGTGATATCGTTGTTTGTTTCGAGGACATACGCGCGGTTTCCTCGCGCATCGCGGTCAACCGCCCAGCGCGAGAACACGATCAGACGGCTGTCGTCCCGCGAGGTGTGAATGACCTCGCCTTGCCAGTAATTATCACGAAGCAGTTTTTGGTAGATTTTCGCCAACGGCTCGGGGTGTTCCGTTTTCAACAAATTGTGGATCACTCTGCCAAGCGCTTCCTCCGGCGCGTAACCGTAAAGTTTTGTTGCCCCTCTGTTCCAGTAAGTGATCCGATCGTTTGCATCGCGAACGATGATGGCGTCGTTAGTCAAATCCAACAGCCGCGCTTGCTCGGCTAGCTGTTGTTCGTGACGCTTGCGCTCGCGCAAATCGATGATGGCCGTTTGATAGAGCAGCGCGCCGTTTTTCGTCGTCGAGGTGATTGGGGTACTTAGAAGTTGCGCCGGAACAGGCTCGCCTTTTCTCGTCTTCAGCTGCAATTCCGTTCTCACCTGCTGCTCCGTCGTGCGGCAGGAAAGCAGGTGTCGCATGAACAAATCCAAGTCCCCGACATAGAACGCGAACGGGCGTCCGATCAATCGGTCCCTCGGTTCTCCAAGCAACTGGGTCGCCGTCAGATTGGCTTCCTCAATTCGCCCGCTCCGATCGAAGCTGACATACGCAACGGGAGCGAAATCGTAAAGATCGACAAACCGCTGAATAGCGGCTTCGAGTTCATTCTTCGGATTGCGCTTCAGGGCGGTGCGCATCCGATGAATCGGCGCGCCGTTTTTATTCATGTGTATTACCGCGCCATCATTCGAGAATTTCTGCAGCGCGCTGGACGTTCGTTTCGTCTGCGTGTGACTAGATTGACTGAAACGCCGGAATGCAACTGCTTTGCGTTTCCCAGCAGGCTTTGTGCGTTGCTTGCTATTTCCGCGACGACCCATCTTTTCGATTTCTTTTGTCTGCGTCAGCTTCTTTTTCTCCGTCGATATCCACCAGTGTGATAACAGCGCCATCGATTTTGTTATCCGTTGTGCGATATGGCCGCACCCGCAGCGAGTACTGGCGGCCTTCCTTATCGGTTACTCTGCGCTCACGCGTGCCCAACGTTTCGATCACGTCGCGCAGGATCTTCTCCATGTCGGGAACATCAATGTTAGGCCGCAGCTCGCTCAATGGCCGACCGACGTCAGTCGGCAAAATATTAAAGGCGCCGCGGGCGGCTGGCGTAGCGCGCCGCACCGTTAACGCATTGTCCACCATTACGATTGGCATTTGAGTACTGGCGAGCAGATTGTTTAGCTCGTTCGTCAACTGCATCATCTCCAGGTTGCGATTGCTCAGCTCTTCGTTCAGCGTAGTCAGCTCTTCATTCGTTGATTGCAATTCTTCCTTGGCGGTCTCCAGTTCTTCGTTTGTGGATTGAAGCTCTTCGTTGCTCGACTCGACTTCTTCGTTGGACGCCTTTAGCTCTTCATTGGACGCCTCCTGCTCTTCGATGGTGGCCTGCAATGATTCTTTCGAAACGGCCAATTCCCGGCGTAGTTCGGTTATCTCACGTTGCACTCCGGTTTTTCCCAGGGACTGCAAGAATCGCTCCGGTTTGCTCCTGCTCGTGGTCTCATCAAAAATCACCAGGAACCACGACTTGTCGGATCCTGGGATTTTGAATGGCACGACCTGAATATTTATTTCGTAGCTTTTTCCCCGAAGCGTAACCTTCGCCCGCTCTGCGCGGGCGGGTTTGCCCGTTTTGATCGAGCGCCGAATCGTTGCGCGCAGATCCGGCACCAAATTCGTGCGCGCTAATTGAATCAGATTGAAGGTTGCCGGCCCCGGCATGTGTTCGAGAAACAGGTCGGTCCGGCCACGGAACTGGTGCACTTGCATTTTATCGTCAACCACGACGGCGGCCGGCGCGTACGTGCTGAGGATGATGCGATCCGCCACTTTCAAAAGATCGGCATCGAAATTTAGGCCGAGGCCAGCTACCGGCCTTGGGCCAAAATGGGCGAGCTCAAGGCCGCGCGGTGGAATAAACTGGATTGGTCGCGGCACAGTTGCGGCTTCCTTGGTGTAAATTTTGTTCTTCTTGTCCACGAGTTTGAAAAGCTCGTCATACAGCCCCACTGATTCGGCCGGCCCAAGAATCAACAAGCCGCCCGGGTTCAGAGCGTAGTGAAAGTGGGGGATGCAGCGCTTGTGCAGGTCCGGGCTGAGATAAATCAGAACGTTGCGGCAGCTGATCATGTCGAGACGCGAGAATGGCGGATCAGCCGCGATGTTTTGTCGCGCAAACGTGCAAATATCGCGCACGTTGCGATCAATTTGATACAAGCCGTCGCGTTTGACGAAAAAGCGCTTTAGTCGCGCTTGCGAAACATCCTTCTCGATCGCGCTCGAGTAAATTCCCAGACGCGCATGCTCGACCACCGACTCGCTCAAGTCAGTGCCGAAAATCTGGATACGCCATTTCGAGGTGCGGCCACCGAGAGCTTCGAGGATGCAAATGGCTAGCGAATAAACCTCTTCGCCTGTGGCGCAGCCGGGTATCCAGACGCGCAATTCTGGCGGTCGATTCTTGCTTTTCTTTTTGAGCAGCGACGGCAGGAAACGTTTTTTCAATGCGCGGAATACCTTTTCATCCCGGAAAAACCGCGTCACGTTGATGAGCAGATCATCAAAAAGCGATTCGATTTCTTTTTTGTTGTCGCGCAAGAACCGCGCGTAGCGCTTCAACGTGTCGATCCGATGCAGCGCCATTCGTCGGTGGATCCGTCGAATCAGGGTGCTTTCCTTGTAACCGCTAAAATCGACACCCATCTGTTTTTTTAGAGAAAGGAAAACCCGCCCTAGATCGTCCGCCTGGCGATAGGCTTCTTTTTCGGCTCCCTCTGCGTCGATTAGAGGTCGCTTTAGATACGGATGGTCGGCAATGCGTTGGATTTCGCGCGCGATTGCGTCTGGCGCCAAAACGAGATCGACAAATCCCGAGCGAATTGCGCTGCGCGGCATGGCATCGAACTTTGCGCTCTCTTCGGTTTGCGCGAAGGTCAAACCGCCCGCCGCCTTGATTGCACGCAGACCCGCGGTTCCGTCACTGCCGGTCCCGGAAAGGACGATGCCAATCCCGCGCGATCCGCAGTCTTCAGCGAGCGATTCAAAAAAGTGGTCGATCGCCACGTTGAGTTTCTCCGTGCGACTGACCAGTGTGAGCTTGCCGTTCTTGGCGATCACACATTTGTTAGGTGGCTGCACGTAAATAGCGTTTGGCTGTGGCGTAATTGTTTCTGTGACCTCGGTCACTGGCATCGATGTGGCTTTGCCGAGCAGATTAGGAAGACGGCTGCCGTGATGGGGATCGAGATGCTGCACGATCACAAACGCCATGCCTGTCCTCGTAGGCAAATGGCGCAACAGTTCCATCGCCGCTTCGAATCCGCCGGCCGATCCGCCGATGCCCACAATCGGGCAGCTCAACTTTGCCTTGGCTGGTTCCGATCTCGGTTGCGCCTTGGCTAATTTTGATTGCGACGATCTTCTGTCGCTCGTTTTTACTCGCGAGAAGGGTGTTCTCGACTTCGCTTTTCGCTTGGCAGCCATGCCGCTTTTTATGGTAATTGCGGCCTTCCCAAATCACAAGCCTCGAATGCAAGAGGTGGACGCGTTGTCCTCAACGCGTTAGCTAAACACGCGGCTTTGCAGCTTGATTCACTTGTCGCGTCGGTGGTTCGCCAGCCATCGCCTTCGGAGAAGTCGATCCACCCGACTAATGATCCAGCCGCGAATCATCTTATAGAGGCGGCTGGTTCCCAACGACCAAAGACGATATCATCGTCGCCGGCACGTCCGCCGGCGGCGTCGAAGCTTTATGCGAGATGACAATGAGTACGCCGATTGATCTGAGCGGGCAAGATGCTGCGGATAGCTGGCGCGAGCTCTAACGCCCGCGCGGCGTGAAATTCCAGGAAGCAGCCGTCGCCCTCCTGATAGCGGCGAGGCGCTCTTCAATAAGGTCCCGCTCCACTTCCCAGTATTTTAGCGCTGAAGCCAGAAGCCGGTCAGATTGTTCACCGTGGACAGATTCATCGCCCTCGATTGTCTTCCGTTCCGAATCTTTCGCCGGTCTTTCGAGTTTACGTCTCGATTTTGTCCGTCGCCAGCGTTCCCGTCGCCGTCGTGGTATTGCTCCCATCACGATTTTATCTCTCCTTTGTCGTCTCCCTCTGTAATCATATCCGAATTCGGGAGCGGGCGTCACGAAACCTTCCGCCTCCCTCATCCTTTTCAACAGCGCTGAGACCCAGAAAGTTTCGCGAACCTGGAGAATTCGTGCAGTTTCTGGCGGCCGGTATTGGCTCTATAAACCGGACAGGACGCTTGACAGTAACAGAGCCAGCAGAGGTGCAGTTGTGCGAACTGCTCTGCCACGCCTGGTCACGGATCTATTCCTCTCGTTAGGCGGACGTAATCCAGCCAGATATTGCGCGTCGAAGGCCCGGAGAGCTGCCGCGACGGTCGGCCCGATCCCCACGATCCCTTCGTCGAAACTCGGGCCAAGCAGTGCGACCCATAGATCGCTGCGAAAGAACAACTGAGGGCGCCGCACTGCGGATGGGCTCCTCGGATGCGACGCACAGTACTGGTTCATTTGCTCGACTGCCGCGGCTGCATAGTCCATGGCGCCTCCACGGCGGGCAGGATAGCTATTCTTGTTCATCTGCGTTCTACAACGCGCGCCCGAGAGAAATTGGATGTGATTTTTTGCTGTAGCCCGGATCGTGGGTCCCGGTGGGCAAAGTGGCGGGAAGGATGCGACGTTACCGATCCCGGCTATAGATCGGATTTTCACCTATAGGAGAATCCACCGTGCTCCCGATTGCGCTCGTCATTGACGGGAAGGTAGTATGTCAAACCGTGACGCTATCTGAAGCAACTCGATTGTCGGACGGTGAAAAACTGGAGGTGCTGCGGCGTCTGGATCAATTTCGACATTGGCATTCGCTTGAGGACAAACGTTATTGCCTGGTTTGCGGCAAACTCATTTCGGGGCGGCAAATCCAAGTCGCCGGCGGAACCCGCGGCAACGGTCCGCTGCGGCTCAGTTGTCCCACGGAACGGTGCAACTCAATCCCGATGGACTGGGTGCTGCCCACGAATGAGATCCTGGCCAAAGTGGAAAAGCTGGCAGAAGAAGAGCGCAAAGTCTCGGCGTTACCAACGGCTGCAGCTAATGGCAACGGCAAAACGGTTCACTATGACAGAAGCCACGAGCACTTCGTGTCGCGATTACGCAGGCTCGCGTTTCATTTGAAGCGACACGCCTAAGCTGTCCCCCTCCAATCCCTGCGGGCCTTGAGCCTCGCGGCGGGCCCGCAGGCGACAGCTCCTGGACCTAAGGATTTTAATCCGCGCTTCTTGTCGCCGAATTGCCGCCGTGCTTGTATGCGGGATCGCCTGGTCAGGTGTTTCGGCCTAACGAGAACTCGATTAAAAACATTGCTCCGTTCTGCGGAATGCAAAATCGGAGGACCAATCGCGCGAGCTGCGTGGAGCCTAGCGTCGGTCCGTCATTCCCGCGAACTGCCCGCCTTTCTCCCATGGTTCCTGTTTGTTCCACGGGATCAGGGACCCGCCTCGATCGTCTGGATCATTGACCAGTGCGGTTTCCTTTTGTGAAGCGCAAGAGGTCAACGCGATCACAAATGCGCACACCAGGACCGGAACGACTATTACTCGGAGTTTAAGGACTTGTGCCAGCATAAATCACACTATCTCCAGGTTGTACTTCGACGCCACGCGCCAAACTGTTGGTGATGATATCGCCGATGGCAGTCGCCGGTTCAACTGAAGAAATGCGAATTTTTCCAATCAGCGTGCCGTCTCGCAAGACAAGCATTTCGGAATTCGGTTCCACGCCGTTGCGCGCGCCGAGATTTAGGACCACAAAATTGTAAGCCTGATTGTATGCAAGCACGGTTCCGTGCACGCCCGCGCGATGACTGCTAACTGTTTCGCGCTGCGGGGTTGCGGTCTCCCGGTCGCGCCGTTTTTTTGATTCCGCTTTTGCTGCTTCTTTGGGTTGCGCTGCGCGTTCCTGCGCGTCCTGGAGTTTTTCGGCTAACAATACTTTTTCTTTCTCCGCTCCTTCGAGCTGACGGCGGAGGTCATCCACTTGCGATTGCAAATCAGCGCGTTGCGCATTTTCGGCGGACGCGGGCGGGGTGCCGGCTGCGGACTCGTTGCTTTCCGCCGCGCGTTGGCGTAGCGCAGCGATCTCTTGCTGGCTGGCGTCTAATTTGCCTTGTAGATCGGCCTTAACTTTCTCAGCTTGGGCAAGAGCTGCTTCGGCTTTTGCCGCGCGTTCTTCTGTGTTAGCGGTTTTGCCCTGCTGTTGCGCCCCGGAACCTGGACTGGGTAGTGCCGACGCCAATGGGCGCGATGTCGCGGCAGTCGTGCGAAGCGCTTTCGCTTTCTGCGCGTTCAACAGCCCAAAAAAGGCCGCGAGCAGGAGGAACATGAGGGCCAGCATGCTCACGCTCCTGGGGGTGAACATCAAAAGCGCCGAATCCCTTTGCGCCATACGCATGCGTTTTAACAACGAATCACCTGAAAATGCAATTACGATTTCAAAGAAGGAAAAGCGGCTTTCCAACTGAAGGCCAACGCGTGATGCAACGACGCAAGATCGCCTCCTTCACAACCAGAAGCGAGGGTGAGGAGTTCGTCGCCAATTTGAATGCGAACGTCTAACCCCTCACGTCCATCCTCTTTTCTCTTCGCGGCGGAGAAGCGCGAAAACAGGAGTGCGGCCATGAAACAGTAAACGATTCGCCGATCCAGATTGCGTTTGTCAGATTTTGATCGATAGAGATTCAATGGGACAGCAGCACCGTGTACGAGCCAAGCGCAAACGGCGAGTGGCTTATTTGCGACGGAAAAAAGCAGCGTCGCGAGCTGCCGCAGCGCGGCCGGTGCCAGCGAAACAGCCGGCACAGAAGTCCGCAGCAGGGGAGTAATTGATCCGATTCTCCTTTCTCCGGCTTTTTGATGTCGCGCTGGAAATTTAAAGCGCCGAGCGCCGGCGCACTCCAAACCGCAAGCGCAGAACGTTCGAGTGACACAGATTCATTCAACGCAAAGGACGTATAGATTGAACCGATGCAGCCGAGCGCGCGTTATCTGATCGTCGATGGACACAGCATTATTTTTGCCTGGCCGGAGCTGCGCAAACTTCACGCGCGCCGGTCGTCGCTGGGGCGCGAAGCGTTGCTCAAGCAATTGCGCGATTATCAGGATTGGACCGGTGTGCGTGTCGTCGTGGTTTTCGATGGTAAAGGTAAAGACGTGGAGACGACCTCTGACCCGGGCGAGGTGCAGATTTTCTATTCGCGTAGCGGGCAATCAGCCGATGCGATCATCGAACGATTAGCGAGCAAGTACGCGAAACGGTACGAACTTATCGTTGCTACTTCCGATTCGATGGAAGCGCAGACCGTGCAGGCGTGTGGCGCAGAACGGATTTCTCCCGACGCATTGCGCGGACTTGTTTCGAGGAAATCGCTGTAGTGGCAGGCGTGCCGCCTGCAAAACTAAATTGACGCAGCCGTCACGGCTGCCTCTACAGTGCTCTGCCGAGACTACAATCCCAATTTCCTCTCAATCTCTTTTACTCGCGCAAACAGTTTTCCGAGCCGGCGGACCCAGGCAATTTGTTGCTTAGCTTCCGCAAGTGGAACCGCGGGCGAGGCCCACCATGCCCCGCCGCTAATATTCTTGGAGATACCGCTTTGCGCCCCGAGAGCGGATTAGGACACGCTGACCGATTTGGACACTGCCGGCAATTCCACTCTGCGCTGCCATGACCGTATTCTTGCCGATCACGACGTTGTGCGCGATCTGCACGAGATTGTCGATCTTTGCTCCTTCCTGAATCCAGGTTCGACCAAAACGGGCCCGGTCGATGGTCGTATTCGCGCCGATCTCGACGTCATCGTCAATTTGGACGATGCCAAGTTGCTGAATTTTTTCTTGCCGGCCATCGACCATTTCAAAACCGAAACCGTCCGCGCCGATTACTGCACCGCTGTGAATGATCACGCGTGAGCCAATTTTACTTCGCTCCCGAATCGTCACTTGCGGATAAATGTGACACGCGGACCCGATCACCGTCTCGTGTCCGATGTAGCTCCCCGCGCCAACGATCGTGTCGTCGCCGATTCTTGTGCCGGCTTCGATAACCGCCAACGGCTGAATCGAAACGCGCTCGCCGAGTTGAACGCTTGGATCCACGATTGCGGTCGAATGAATACCGGGCGCGAAAGTAACCGCGCTCGGTGCGAATTTGAGCAGGACTTGCTCGAACGCTTTTGTGGGATTTGAAACGCGAACCTGCGCCGCATTGATAGGCTCGGCAAAATCAGGCGGAACAAAAATTGCCGATGCCCGCGTTTTGCGCAACAGCCCGATGTATTTTCGATTCGCGAAGAAGCTGATTTCGCCAAGCGTTGCTTCTCCCAGTGACGCGGCGCCCGTGATTTGTAGCTTCGGGTCGCCGATTAATTCGCCGCCGGACAGCGTCGCCAGTTCTTGAAGGGTAAATGTCATCACAGCGCTAAACCGCCATTTCTTCCCTGTGCGGAACACATAACCAAAGATTGTTTCGGCGTGACGCCGAAACCAGCACGCGAGACGCGTGCGCTACCCAGATCGCGTGCGCTTCGATCATTTCCAGTGCGGCGGTCGTTTTTCTATGAACGCCTGCACGCCTTCGAGCGCAGCTCCTTCCATCATGTTGCAAGCCATCGTTTGACTCGCTGCTTTGTATGCGGCTTCGATACCGAGTTCCGCCTGGCGGTAGAAGAATTCTTTTCCCATTGCGACTGCGACGCGTGGTTTGCTGAGGATCGCGGCGACGAGTTTCTCGAGTTCCGAATCGAGTTGTTCGGGTTCCGCGACGCGGTTGACCAAGCCCCGAGCTTTAGCCTCCCCTGCGCCGATGAATTCTCCGGTCACGAGCATTTCGAACGCCGGTTTGCGTAAAATATTTCGTGAGAGTGCCACACCAGGCGTGGAGCAAAACAGACCGACGTTTACTCCGCTCACGGCGAACCGGGCTGTGCTGGACGCGACCGCGAGATCGCACATCGCGACCAATTGGCACCCTGCGGCCGTGGCGATCCCCTCAACGCGTGCAATTACAGGTACCGGCAAGCGCTGGATGGTGAGCATCAGATCAGAACATTGAGTAAAAAGCCGCTCGTAATATTCCAGCGAAGGATCGGCCCGCATCTCTTTGAGGTCGTGACCCGCGCAAAAAGCTTTGCCCTTTGCTGAAATGACAACTACACGCACGGATTCATCGGACGCGATCGCGTCGAGCTCCGCCTGCAACTGTCCCAGCATTGCTTGAGACAAAGCGTTGAACGCCTGCGGGCGATTGAGCGTCAACGTGACCACATCGCGCGCGTCGCGGACTCGCAAGACAAGTGGCTCTTCGGTCTCGGAAGTTTTCGGACCCGACGTTGATTCGATCGTTGCTGGAGAAACGTTCACAAGCAAGGAGACTCGAACGCTACTGCCGAAATTCCAAATCTGAAATTCGAAAAATTTAGTTTCCGTTTCTGGCGACCGGCAACATGATCATCCCGTCGGAGCACAGAAATCTTGTCTGTGGGGAAAGGGGTGTCTCGCCTGCTCAACCGACAGGCAGGATGCCCGTCGGCCCCACACCCGGGACGGCTGTGCCCCGTTTTCAGAATGAAAATCATCGCGATCGCTAACCAAAAGGGGGGTGTTGGCAAAACGACCACGGCCGTAAATCTCGGCGCTGCCTTGGCGGAATTGGGCAAGCGGATTTTACTAATTGATCTCGACCCGCAAGCCAACGCGACCAGCTCGTTTGGATTGGAGGAGGTCGATCAAATCAGTCTTTACGAAGCACTGCTTGGCCAGGCTGCAATCACTGACAAGATTTTGCCGACGCGGCGCGAAGGACTCTTTCTGGTGCCGGCTGATCTCGATATGGCCGGCGCGGAGGTGGAAATCGCGCGAATGCCAAATCACCTCACGCGCCTGGCGGAAACGCTCAAGCCATTGCACACCGACCAGACTTTCGACTTCGTTTTCCTCGATTGTCCGCCATCGCTTGGGATCCTAATGAGCAACGCGCTTGCTGCTGCAGGCGAGCTGTTGACTCCCATCCAATGCGAATATTTCGCGCTGGAAGGATTGGTGAAAATTGTGCGGCTCATCGAGCAGGTGCTCGATTCCGGCGCGAATGAGCGGCTGGAGCTTGGCGGAATCGTCATGACAATGTTTGACGCGCGGACCAATCTTAGCGAGCAGGTCGTTGCCGACGTGCGAAAACATTTTGGCGAACGCGTTTATGAAACGGTGATCCCGCGCAGTGTGCGCTTGAGCGAGGCGCCGAGCTTCGGAAAATCCATTCTGGAATACGCGTCAAGCGGACCTGCGGCGCAGGCTTATCGCGCGCTGGCACGCGAGTTCATGAAGCGTCACGCCATGCCAGCCACTCATCAAAAGCCATCGCATACACCAGCGTCGGGAAACCGCGAAAAGTAATTTGCTTTTCGACCGCCATTCCATTCTTCTCCGCCACGCGACGTGATGGGATGTTCTCTGGGTGAATCAGCGAGATGACGCGCGACAGTTTCCGATCGTGAAAACCGTGATTGCGAACCGCGCGCGCGGTTTCGGTGATCAGGCCGCGATTCCAGTAATCGGGATGCAGGCGGTAACCGATCTCGATTTCCCCTGGCACTTCAGCATGATGATAAAAACCGCAGTAACCGACAATCGCGTTCTCGCCACGTGGGATCACGGCAAACTGCGATGGAATGCCGGCGCGATCCCAGCCCATAACTTTCTCGATGAAAGCGACCGTCTGTTTGGGTTCGGTAAAACGCCTAACGAGAAGCGCATGAAATCCGGATAGGCGAACAACTGCGCCATTGCATCCACATCTTCCCGGCGGAAGGAGCGCAGAACTAACCGAGGTGTTTGTAACTCCATGGCAGGGACGCCGCGCTGCGGCGTCCAGACAGCGCAGCGCGCTGTCCCTACATATCGGGCGCGCTACCCCAAGGCCAGTTCAACAGACAACCGGAGCGCGAAATTCGATTCATATGCAAATGCCACAAGAAAGCGACGAATACGCGCGACCGGCTCAACCGCCAGACACATCAAGTCTGAACGCCGTTCGCGAAGCGGCAGCCGACTGCACCGCATGCCATTTACATAAACGCGCCACCCAAACCGTGTTTGGCCAGGGTCCAAAGCATGCGCCGATGATGTTGGTTGGCGAACAACCAGGCGACTACGAAGACGTCGCGGGCAAACCATTCGTTGGTCCGGCTGGGAAAATCATGGATCGCGCGCTCGAGGACGCCGGAATCGATCGGACGCAGGTTTACGTTACAAACGCGGTTAAACATTTCAAATGGGAGCCGCGCGGCAAACGCCGGATTCATCAGAAACCAAACTCGCGCGAGATCGCAGCGTGCCGGCCCTGGTTGGAAGCGGAGCTGCGAATCGTTAGACCAAGACTGGTCGTGGCAATGGGTGCCACAGCAGCGCAGGCGATCTTTGGTCCGGGGTTCCGTGTCACGCGCGAACGGGGAAAAGTATTGTCGTCCAAGCTTGCCCCAAGAGTCCTTGCGACTGTTCATCCTTCGTCTCTTCTTCGGCAGCCGGACGAGGAGTCGCGCGAACGTGAATACAAGCATTTTGTATCGGATCTTTGCGCTGCATTACGCGCAGCTGGCGAAGAATAAGACGAAAGGTACGGAGTGGCGCTTCCCTGAAAGCTCCCGGGGAATGTCGCAGCGCGTGAACTTCTTTTGCGTTCCTAACTGCTCTGCTCTGTGCCGGACAGAGACAAGCCGGCAGCATGCCGGCTTGGGCGACCAACATGATCGCGCTCCCTTTGGATTGAGCGTTCGGAACCAGCCGTTTGTAGACTAAATATGGGGAGCGCGAGCATTCTGCTCGCTCTGGCTCGCATGTTGCCGGCCAGCAATCTCGCACTAAAGATACGCATGCAAACACATACGTACGCCGTCCCTGCCTCTATACGATCGGGATCGCATCTCGCGGTTTGTATTCTGCTACGAATGCTTTGAGAAAGTGATCGAACGTCCCGTCTTCAATCTCAGAGCGCGCTCGCCTCATCAGATTCAAATAAAAGTGCAAGTTGTGCAGGGTGATAAGGCGAAGGCCCAGAATTTCCTCCGCCTTGACAAGATGGCGAATGTAGCCGCGCGAAAATCCGCGGCATGCCTCGCAGGCGCAATTTTCTTCTATTGGTCTTTTGTCCAGTGCGAACTCCGCGTTCTTTAAATTCAGTGTGCCGATGGCGGTAAACGCCGTTCCATTTCGGGCCAGGCGGGTTGGCAGCACGCAATCGAACATGTCCATGCCGTGCGCGATCAACTTCAATAATTGCGGCGGCGTACCGAGTCCCATGGCGTAACGCGGTTTGTTCGCTGGCAAAAATGGCTCAGCCGATTCAACTGCCCGCATCATTTCCTCCTCGGGTTCGCCCACGCTCACGCCGCCGATTGCGTATCCATCGAAATCAAGCTCCACAATCGCCTGCGCCGATTCGCTCCGCAGATCTGGAAACGTCGCGCCCTGAACGATGCCAAAGAGAAGCTGGTGGGCCGCATCGTCATTCCGAGCCCCGAAAGGTTTCGGGGTCGAGGTATCCCTTTGCGAATGCGTTGAGGCAATTCCACGGGATCCTTCGACTTCGCCCAGGATGACAGAGTGTGCAGCCTTGCATCTCTTCGCCCAACGCGTGGTCATTTCCACGCTTTTCGCCGCGTAATCGTATTCGCACGGATAGGGAACGCACTCGTCGAGCACCATCGCGATGTCGCTGCCGAGCGCGGCTTGAATTTCCATTGCGATCTCCGGCGAAATGAACGCTCGCGCGCCGTCGATGTGGTTTTGAAATTCAACACCTTCCTCAGTTATTTTGCGCAATTTCGCGAGCGAGAAGATCTGGTAACCGCCGCTGTCGGTAAGAATCGGTCCGTCCCAACTCATGAAATTGTGCAGACCGCCAAAATGCTTGATGACCTCGAGCCCGGGCCTGACGAACAAGTGATAAGTGTTACCGAGAATGATCTGTGCCTTTAACTCGCGCAGCTCACGCGGACTGACGCCCTTAATGGACCCTTGCGTGCCTACGGGCATGAACGCCGGCGTATCAATCACGCCATGCGCAGTTGTCAGCCGACCGTGTCGGGCTTTTGAGTGTTGAGCGGCGGCGACAACTGCAAACTCATTCTGCATGTGCAGGTGGAGATTCCTCGACTTCCCTCCGAATGACAATTCAAGGACAAAAATATTTTTTGCAGATCGCGATCTTCCCTCTATATTCGGCGCTTACCGCATTCGGCGCGTGAGAGAGTTTGTTGCGCGGCCTGAAGCGGGTTTTTTGTCGCCCGGAGTAAACACCAATGGCGGCGCGCTATTTTAGCTTCTGGAAGATGCCCACGATTAATCAGCTAATTAGGAAAGGACGCCGGAAGGTGTCGGTGAAATCGAAGTCACCGGCGCTCGCGGGTTGCCCGCAGCGGCGCGGAGTGTGCGTGCAAGTGATGACGCGCACGCCGAAGAAGCCGAATTCTGCGCTCCGTAAGGTGGCGAAAGTGCGGTTGACGAATGGGCAGGAAGTGATTGCATACATTCCGGGCGAGGGGCACAATTTACAGGAACACTCAATCGTGCTCGTGCGCGGGGGACGCGTGAAAGATTTACCCGGCGTGCGTTATCACATTGTGCGCGGAACGCTCGACTCGTTGGGTGTGGATGGGCGGAGGCGCGGTCGTTCCAAGTACGGAGCGAAGCGACCAAAGGGCGGTGCGGGGGCCGGTGGAGGCGGCGCAGCGAAAGCAGCGCCGGCAGCGGCCAAATAAAACAATCAAAGTTTGAAACAGACGATCAACAATGTCGCGGCGGCGGAGAGTTTACAAGAAAGAGGAGCACGTCGATTCCCGATATGGGAGTCCGGCGGTAGCCCGTCTGATTACGACCGTGATGAAGCGGGGCAAGAAATCGCTTGCCGAGCGGGTAGTCTACACCGCGATCGATAAGTCGCGTGAAGGCTCTGATTCAGTCGATCCGCTGGAGATTGTAAACAAAGCAGTCGAAAACGTTCGTCCGCGGCTGGAGGTGCGTTCCCGCAGGGTTGGCGGCGCGACGTACCAAGTGCCGATGGAAGTGACGCCCGCGCGGCAAATCTCACTAGCCATGCGCTGGATCGTGAAATTTGCCGGCGGTCGCAAGGGTATGCCATTGGCTGACGCGCTGGCGCAGGAACTCAAAGACGCAGCCTCCGGTCAGGGCAACGCCATCAAAAAACGCGATGACACACATAAAATGGCGCAGGCGAACCGCGCGTTTGCCCATTTCAGGTGGTGACGATTATGGCGACGGCGACAATGGAACAGAAAAAAGCCCCGGCGAAAAGTCCGAACTCGCCGAATCGCAAGTTTCCGCTGGAACGAACGCGAAACATTGGCATCGCGGCCCACATCGATGCGGGCAAGACGACGATCACCGAGCGCGTTCTGTTTTACACCGGCATGATCCACAAAATGGGGGAGGTGCACGAAGGCACCACCGTCACCGATTGGATGGAACAGGAGCGAGAGCGCGGAATCACGATCACATCCGCAGCGACAACGTGCACATGGGCGCAACGAAAAGAAGAAGGTGTTTACAAGATTTTTGAAGGGGTCAAGCAGCGCGTCAATATCATTGACACACCCGGCCACGTCGATTTCACCGCCGAAGTCGAGCGCTCGTTGCGTGTACTCGACGGCGCAATTGCCGTGTTTGACGGCGTAGCTGGCGTGCAGCCGCAATCGGAAACCGTCTGGCGTCAGGCGACCAAGTACAACGTGCCGCGCCTGGCGTTCATTAACAAAATGGACCGCGTTGGCGCAGATTTCGAAATGTCCGTGGACAGCATCCACAAAAAACTCGGCGCGAATGCGTGGCCGGTTTTACTCCCGCTGGGGAAGGAAGATCAGCTGCGCGGCCAGCTCGATGTAATTAACAAAAAAGCGATCATCTATTCCGAGAACGATCAGCTCGGATCGACCTACGAAGTGACCGATGTGCCGAAAGAGTATATGGACGCGGTTGAGAAGGCGCGCCACGAACTTATTCAACAGGTTTCCAACATCGACGATGAAGTCGCCGAGGCGGTGCTCGAAGAGCGTGAAGTCACCCCGGAGTTGTTGAAGGCCGGCATTCGCCGCCAGACGATCGCGAACAAATTTGTGCCGGTGATCGGTGGCTCCGCTCTCAAAAACATCGGTATTCAATATTTGGTCGATGCGGTTGTCGATTACCTGCCCAGCCCTCTGGACATTCCGCCGGCCAAAGGTCAGAACCCCGACACTGGCGAGCCAATGGAAGCGGTGACCGACGACAATGGCACGTTCTGCTCGATTGCGTTTAAGTTGTGGAGCGATCCGTTTGTGGGGAAACTCGTGTTCTTCCGGGTTTACTCCGGCACACTTAGCAAAGGCGATACGGTTTACAATCCGCGCACGAACAAGCGGGAGCGGATTTCGCGTTTAATTCAGATTCAGGCGGACAAACGCGAAGATATCGAAACGTGTTACTCCGGCGACATCGCGGCGATTGTCGGAATCAAGAATATCACGACTGGCGACACGCTCTGCGATGAAGATCACCCGATCCTTCTCGAGCCGCCGTCTTTCCCCGATCCAGTTATTTCAATGGCGATTGAGCCGAAGACGAAATTGGACCAGGAAAAAATGGGCACCGCGTTGCAACGACTCGCCGAGGAGGATCCAACTTTCCGCGTTTACACACACGAAGACACCGGACAGACCATCATCGCCGGAATGGGCGAGTTGCACCTGGAAATCATTCGCGACCGGATGTTCCGCGAGTTCAAAGTGGACGCGAACGCCGGCAAACCGCAGATCGCGTATCGCGAAACAATCACCGCTAGCGCGCATGGCGTTGGTAAATTGATCAAGCAGTCAGGAGGCCGTGGTCAGTATGGGCATGTGGAAGTCGACGTGCGTCCGGCCGAACGAGGCAAAGGGCTGCTTGTCGAAAACAAGATCGTCGGCGGCATCATTCCGAGGGAATACATCCCCGCGGTGAAAAAGGGCATCGACGAAGCGGTGCTTAACGGCGTGCTGGGCGGTTATCCTGTTGTGGATGTGGAGGTGGACATCGTTTACGGATCGTTCCACGAAGTCGATTCCAGCGAGATCGCATTCAAGATGGCGTCGATTTTCGCGATGAAGGACGGCTTCAGGCAGGGCAAACCCATTCTGCTGGAGCCGATCATGAAGGTGGAGAACATCACGCCAGAAGAATATCAGGGCGATATTTGCGGCGACCTGAGTCGGCGGCGCGGCGCGATCAATAGCATCGAGACCCGCGGTAACTTGGTGATCATTCACGCGCTGGTGCCGCTTGCGGAATTGTTCGGATATGCGACGGCCATCCGGTCGTTGTCGAAAGGCCGCTCGAGTTATTCAATGGAGCCATCGCACTTCGAGCCGGTGCCGGCGAACCTCGTCGCAGCAATTCTCGATCAAAAGGAGGCGAAATGAGCAACGGCCAGCGTATTCGCATTCGCCTGAAGGCGTTCGATCACCGCATGCTCGACCAGTCCGCGATGGAAATTGTGGACACTGCCAAACGCACTGGCGCACGCGTGGCCGGGCCTATTCCACTGCCGACGTTGATTGAGAAGTTCACTGTGAATCGTTCGCCGCACGTGGACAAAAAATCGATGGAACAATTTGAAATTCGCACGCACAAACGGCTGCTGGACATCATCGAACCAACGGCAAAGACAGTGGACGAATTGAAGAAACTGAACCTGCCCGCGGGCGTTGACATCACGATTAAAATTTAACCGGAGGCGCCTCTGAAACATTTTCGATCGCAAGGTCATGAGCATCGGACTTCTTGGACAAAAAATTGGTATGACCAGCGTTTACGACGCGAAGGGCCGATTGTGTTCGGTGACTGTGATCGCAGTTGGCGATAACGTTCTGCTGCGCCGCTTGACCGCAGAAAATGAAGGTTATTCGGCGGTGCAGATCGGGTTCGGCGAGCAAAAGGAATCGCGTTTGACCAAACCGTTAATCGGCGAATTTAAAAAGGCCGGAGTCGAGCCACAGCGATTGGTGCGCGAATTTCGGCTGAAACGCGATCTTCCCGAAGGCGAAATTGATTTGACCGTTACGCAATTTCAGCCCGGCGACTTCGTCGATGTCATTGGCCGCTCGAAAGGCAAAGGTTTTCAAGGCGTAATGAAAAAGCACAATTTCGCTGGGCAAGGTGCGGCGCACGGTTCGAAAACGCACCGGCGCATCGGCGCGGTCGGCAATCGCTCTACACCGGGCCGCATTTGGAAAAATCAGGGTATGCCGGGTCACATGGGCGATCGACGTGTAACGGTGCAAAATCTTCAGGTCATGCAGGTGCGCGAAGCGGAGAAAATCATTTTGGTAAGTGGCGCGGTGCCCGGAGCCAACGGCAGTTACGTCATCGTGCGGCCTGCCATCAAACATCCCGAACGCCTCCTGGCCCTGCACGCTGAACATCGAAAGCACGAGGAAGAAGAGAAGGCGAAGAAGCCCAAGACCCTCCGTGAAATGGCGCAGAACAAATGAGCGCGAAAGTTTTGACCACAGCCGCAGCCAAAGAAGCGAACATCGATATCATCGAGGGCGGTCGCGGTACGCAGGCTGTGCACGATGTAGTAGTGGCAATGCGCGCTGCCAGGCGTTCCGGATCAGCGAACACAAAGACAAAAGCCGAAGTGGATTTGTCGGGTGCAAAACCGTGGCGGCAAAAAGGGACTGGTCGTGCCCGGGCCGGTTACAAATCGTCGCCGATCTGGAGAGGCGGCGGCGTCGTGTTCGGGCCGAAGCCGCGTGATTATTCGAAAAAAGTTGCGAAGTCCGTTCGGCGTCTCGCTTTTCGGAAAGCACTGAGCGAAAGGATTAATGGCGGTGATGTCTTAACGATCGACAATTTCGTGGTACCGCAACTGAAGACGAAATCATTTGTCGATCTGGTCAGAGAACAAACGGACGCCGCGAAAGTGCTTATCGTTTCAGATTCGTTTGATGAGAAAACCTACAAATCGGCCCGCAACGTGAAGCCGGTCAGCTTAGCCACTGCCTCGGATGTGAACACAGAACAATTGCTCGGGTTTCAGAAAATTCTCATTACACAGAAGGCCCTCGAAAAGCTGGCCGAAAGAACACGTCCACCTTCGCCGAGAGTCACGCCACGCTAAATGAACGAGCCATACGATATTATTAAGACTGCGTCGCTGACCGAGAAGTCGACATTACTGAGCGAGAAGCAGAACAAGTATGTCTTCCGCGTCAGCCCGAAGGCGAACAAGATCCAGATCAAGAACGCAATCGAACGGCTTTTTCAAAAAACAGTTGTCGATGTGAACACTTGTAATTACGCGGGCAAGGAGAAACGCGTGCGTGGCCCGCTTGGGCGTCGCCCGCGGTGGAAGAAAGCAATCGTGACGTTGAAGGAGGGCGAGAAGATCGATCTGATATGAAATCGCCTTACTTCAACATCAGCGCTGTCATCCTGAGCTGCGTAGACGGCCAAGGATCTCAGGATTTAGAGCGAGTAAAGGCCGAGAAGAATTCCAGAGATTCCTCGCTCTGCTCGGCATGACAATTTTGGTTTTATGGCCCTTAAAGAATTTCGCCCATTAACTCCGACACTGCGTTTTAAGTCGCTGCCCGCGTTTGATGAAATCACGAAGTGGCGTCCTGAAAGGAGACTTGTTGAGCCAAAAAAAAGAAGCGGCGGCCGCAACAACCGTGGTCGGCTGACGTCGCGGCACATTGGCGGCGGCCACAAGCAAAAATATCGCAAAGTCGATTTCAAACGACGCAAGCACGGCGTCGCAGCGGAAGTGATCGGAATTGAATATGACCCGAACCGCTCGGCCCGCATTGCTCTCATTAAGTACACCGACGGCGAAATGAGCTACATTCTCGCACCAAACGGACTTCGAGTCGGAGCGACCGTTTCCGCCGGGCTCGACGTTGCGTCTGACTTGGGCAATGCCCTGCCGCTTCGCGCGATCCCCTTGGGCACGAATGTTCACAACATTGAATTGACTCCGGGCCGCGGGGGCCAGGTCGCGCGCAGTGCCGGGCAACAGGCGACGCTCACGGCCCTCGAGGCTGGTTATGCATTAGTGAAAATGCCGTCTGGCGAAATTCGCCGAATTCACGAGACCTGTTTCGCGACCATAGGCCAGGTCGGCAACGTCGATCATATGAATGTTTCGAGCGGCAAGGCTGGGCGTACTCGCTGGCGAGGCCGGCGACCGCATGTGCGCGGCATGGTGATGAATCCCATCGACCATCCAATGGGCGGTGGTCAGGGTAAATCAAAGGGCGGTGGCGGTCGCCATCATCCTGTCAGTCCATGGGGTCAGTTGGCGAAAGGCTTCAAAACTCGTAGTAAACACAAACCAAGTGACCGTTTTATTTTGGAGAGGAAAAGACCCAAGAAAAAGGCGTGACGTGAATCGCAACTCGCGAATCGGAAGCGGCTCGGATTCACGATTCTCGAATTACGAATAACTTGCAATTTATGGCTAGATCGTTAAAGAAAGGACCCTTCGTCGAGTTGTATCTTCTGGAAAAGATCGACAAGATGAACGCATCGGGCGTAAGGAAACCGATCAAGACCTGGTCGCGACGCTCGATGGTGACGCCGGACTTTGTCGGCCACACGTTTCTGGTGCACAACGGAAAGACGTTCAATTCCGTCTTCGTTACCGAGAACATGGTCGGCCACAAGCTCGGCGAATTTTCGCCTACACGCGTGTTTAGGAAACACGGCTCGCACACGGCGAAGGTCACGAAATAATTGCACATTGCAGATTGCAGATTGCGGATTGGCGGCTCGCGGCTACGTCGTGGGCTCGTGCAATTTGCAATTTGCAATTTACAATTTGCAATCGGGTTTTGCGCGTATGCGCAGGGAAATAGTTCTTTGTCAGAATCCAAAAGCGGAACCGTCACGCAGTCGGCGAAGGCTGAACCTGTGGCAGCGGAAACAGAATTGCGAAGACAATTGTCGATCGCGCAGGAATCGCTTAAGGCCTTGACCAGCAGCCTGGCGGAATCCAACGCGGAGGCGGAAGAACTGCGTCGCAGGTATTCCGATCTCCAATTGCGAATGGAAGCGCTGGGTCTGGGATCGGCGAGCAAGGATCGTGCGAAACTCGAGCAGCGGTTGCTCTCCGCGGTGAGCGATCTTGGGTTGGCGCAGAAAGCTCGTAACGAATATCGCGACCAGATGCTACGGCTGAACGAAGCGATCTTGCGTTATTTTAAAACGTCGCAGGGCGGTGACGCGCAGGCGCGCATGGATGTAGAAGCGCAATTGCGCAGCACGAACGAGCTGGTGACGAGATCGACAAACGGGTCCGGGGCCGCGGAGCCGACTTTAATGGACGGCAGCGTGATCAGTGTTAAGGAGGAATGGTCGTTTGTCGTCGGCAATCTTGGCGAAAACCAGGGAGTGAAGATCGGGATGCCTATGCGGGTAATGCGGGAGGATCGAAAGATTGCAACGCTGCGGGTGGTAGATGTGCGACAGAAGGTATGCGGCGCGGTCGTTCAGGAAATGGATTCGAGGAAGGAAAAGATTAAAGTGGGTGACCGCCTCCAAGTGGATGCGCAACCCGATGTGAGTTTGAAATAAAGGAAAGGTTAAAAGAGTTACAAAAGTTACATTGCTTAAAAGAAAGAGCGTTCCTGTTGTAACATTGTAACCCTTTTAACTTTTTAACCTCGCGAAGCGATGGAAGTCAGATCGACATATAAATATGCGCGGATTTCGCCCTTCAAGGTGCGCGAAGTCACGCGTGAGATTCAAGGGCTGCCTGTTTCGGCGGCGCTGGATTTGCTTGCGTTTACTCCGAAGAAAGCGGCGTCCTTGATCGGCAAGACCCTCAAGAGCGCAATCGCCAACGCCGAGAACAACGCGAATCTCAAAGCTGACGGTTTGGTGGTGAAGGAAGCGACCGTGGGTGAAGGACCGACCTTGAAGCGGATCATGGCACGTGCCCGCGGTAGCGCCAGCCGGATTTTGAAGCGCACGAGTCATATTCGCATCGTGCTTTCGGACGAAATCGCCATTGAGACGCGAGCGACACGAAAAGCGAAGCGAAAAGCCGAAAAGAAAGCGACAAAGAAGGAGAGTAAGAGCGAAACCACTCAAAACGCGTCGGGCGAGCGCAAGTCGGACAAAAAGACCGCCAATCAGCCAAACAAATGAGGTAGCAGCTTATGGGACAAAAGGTTAATCCAATTGGGTTTCGTCTGAACGTGAATCGCGACTGGCGCTCACGCTGGTATGCGTCGCCACAGGAATTTCCATCGTTTTTGCACAATGATCTGAAGATTCGCGATTACGTGAAGAAGAAGCTGCAGTTTGCGGCAGTCGCCAAAATCGTCATTGAGCGGGCGTGGAACTCCATTCGCGTAACGATTCATACGGCGCGTCCCGGAATTGTGATCGGACGCAAGGGCGCGGAGATCGAAAAGATGACGGAAGAAATTTCTAAGATGGCCGATGGCAAACAGGTGAAGATCGACATCCAGGAGATCAAAACCCCTGAGCTTGACGCGCAGCTGGTTGCCGAAAACGTGGCGCTACAGATTGAGCGGCGCATCGCGTATCGGCGCGCGATGAAAAAAGCCGTGCAGACGGCGATGGATTTTGGCGCGGAAGGCATCAAGATTCGTTCCTCCGGGCGACTGAACGGCGCAGAGATTTCGCGTTCGGAATGGTATCGGGAGGGAAAGATCCCACTGCATACATTGCGTACGGCGATCGATTACGGGTTTGCGGAAGCCAACACCGTTTACGGAAAGATCGGAGTAAAATGTTGGATTTGTAGAAAAGAAGAGCGACCCGCAGAAGCGCCAGCTGCGCCTGCTCCTCCTCCGCCGCCACCGGCCGAACCAGCTGAAGTTTAGGAGGGATCTCTATGCCATTGATGCCAAAACGCGTGAAGTATAGGAAAGCCCAGCGCGGGAGCCGAAAGGGGACTGCTTCGCGCAATCTCACCATCGATTTTGGTGAGTTCGGATTGCAGACACTCGAGCGCGCGTGGATTACCAATACGCAACTGGAGGCCGCGCGGGTCGCGCTCACCCGCAATATGAAGCGCAAGGGAAAATTGTGGATCCGTGTTTTCCCGGATAAACCGGTAACGGCGCGGCCACCGGAAACTCGCATGGGCAAGGGTAAAGGCCAACCTGAGTCCTGGGTCGCCACCGTGCGGCCCGGCAACGTCCTATTTGAGCTGGACGGTGTGCCGGAATCGGTCGCGCGCGAGTCTCTGCGACTGGCAGCGGACAAGTTGCCTGTGCGCACGAAGTTTCTTTCACGCCATCACGTGAGGGCTGCCTAACAACCATGAAAATGAAAGAGCTCACCGAGTTAGTTATGGACGAGTTGCTCACAAAGCGACGCGACCTGCGCCAGGAAAGCTTGCATCTGCGTTTGCAACAACAGAGCGGTCAGCTTGAGCAGCCGAGCAGGCTCCGATTACTGCGGCGTGACATTGCAAGAATTGAAACAGTGCTATCGAAGCGCGGGAAAAAAGCGGAGAGGAAATAAGATCATGCCCGAGCAAGAATCGTCATCACCGGCTGCATTAGCCCAAGCTGCGCGCGCGAATCGCGCCGCGCGTAAAACCCGCACAGGCGAGGTGGTTTCCAGCAGCATGAATAAAACGATCGTGGTGCGAACAGTGACGCGCGTGCCGCATCCGAAGTTTGGCAAGATCGTGAAGCAGATGAGAAAATTCTATGCCCATGATGAACAAAATCAGGCAAAGCCGGGCGATACAGTCCGCATCATGGAAACGCGCCCACTCAGCAAACTCAAGCGATGGCGCCTTGTGGAAGTCATTCAAAAATAAACTTCGATGGTTCAAATTCGATCCAGATTGGATGTGGCTGACAACACCGGCGCGCGTATGGCGACGATGATCGGTGTCATTGGCAAACAGACGCGTAGCGCCGGGATCGGCGACGTGATCACTGCTAACGTGAGGGAAGCGAGCCCCAATGGGACTGTGAAGAAAGGCGAAGTGGTCCGCGCGGTCCTCGTGCGCACAAAACAGCCCATCCGACGCGACGATGGCTCGCTGCTGCGCTTCGACAACAACGCCATCGTGATTATTGATAAAGATTTAAATCCACGCGGCACCCGGATATTCGGGCCGGTCGCACGCGAATTGCGCGAGCGTAACTTCATGAAAATTGTGTCGCTCGCCCCAGAAGTTTTATGAACCGCATCAAGTGTCACGTTAAAAAAGGCGACCACGTCGAGGTCATCGCTGGCAACTATCGTGGCTCTTCAGGACGAATTCTTGCGGTGTTTCCAGGGAAGCAGCGCGTGTTGGTGGAAGGCGTCCGTATTATTAAGAAGCACCTCCGCAAATCGCAGGACAACCCAAGCGGCAAGATCGCCGAGCGCGAAGGCCCAATTCACATTTCGAATGTGCGATTGCTCGAGCGCGAGAAACCGGAAAAGGAGAAAAGGAAACCCAAGAAAGAAGCAGACAAAAAGGCGGCGTAATGGTCAAGAATACTGCAGAACAAATCATCCCCAGCGAAGTCGTTGGACCGCGCTGCGGAACGCCAGGTCAGGCCGTGGGACTTGTCGGCTCCACGTCGCTGCGCTCGAAGTAACAGCCATGAAAAACGAATTTCGTCGTCATTACAAAGAGCATGTTATGCCCGCGCTTCAGGAACGCCACGGCTATAAGAACGCCCATCAGATTCCAAAGGTGGAGAAGGTCGTGATCAACACTTCGGTGGGCTCACAATCTGACGTGAAGCAAGCGCTGGAAGAAGCGAAGGCCGAGTTGTCGCTGATTACCGGACAGCGCCCAGTGGAAACGCTGGCCAAGAAAAGTATTTCTAACTTCAAGTTGCGCAAAGACCAGGCCATCGGCGCGAAAGTCACTCTGCGCGGAGAGCGCATGTATGAATTTCTCGAGCGGTTCATCAAGGCCGCCCTCCCGCGCATTCGCGATTTTCGCGGCGTATCTCCGAGGTGTTTCGATAAGCATGGTAACTACACCATCGGTATTTCCGACCAGTCAATTTTTCCTGAAATCGAACTCGACAAAATCAAGCGCAACATCGGATTTGATGTTACAATTGTAACTACGGCGCGAACGGACGAGGAAGCTAAATCGCTTCTAAGTGAGATGGGGATGCCGTTCAGCGACCGGGCGAAGAAGCCCGCCGCACAAGCGGCCTGATTTTTTTAATGAGTACTGTTACAGATCCTATTGCTGATTTTCTGGCGCGCGTCCGCAACGGCGTGCGTGCGCAACGACCTGAGGTACTCGTGCCGTACTCGAAAATTAAAGCGGAACTTGCGCGTATCTTAAAAGAGGAAGGTTACATCTCGGATTACTCCGTCGACACAGGCGGAGAGCACCCGCGCATCAAAGTGATCAATAAGCTTGTAGACCGATCCAGCGCGATCGCAGGACTGCGACGGATCAGCCGGCCCGGTTTGCGCCGTTACGTTGGTGCGGATGAAATCCCGCGGGTTCTTGGTGGAATGGGTCTGGCGATCCTTTCCACTTCGCGAGGTATTTTGTCAGGCCGCGAAGCGAGAAAGCAAAAGGTCGGCGGCGAACTGCTGGCGTATGTTTGGTGACGGATTTGATGTTGTAACGGTCTAAACGGATTACGAATTCATGTCACGAATCGGAAATAAAGCCGTCGAGATACCCGACAAAGTCAAGGTGAATGTCGGTGACGGCGGGCAGGTGTCGGTGGAAGGGCCGAAGGGAAAAATGCAATGGACACTTCCGCGCGAGATCAAGGCTACCGTGCAAGACAATCGTGTATCGCTGGTGCGGGAAGCGGAAACGCGCAGCGCGAAAGCGTTGCATGGACTTTCGCGCAGTCTCGTGCACAACATGGTTCAGGGCGTCAGCGAGGGGTTCACGAAGCAACTCGAAATCGAAGGCGTCGGATTCAGAGCGGCTGTGCAGGGATCAAACCTCAACTTGAGTCTTGGCTTCTCGCATCCGGTAGCATTTCCAATTCCCAAGGACATCAAAGTTACGGTGGCCGATAACACCAAAATCACGATTCAGGGCGTCGATAAAAAATTAGTCGGACAAGTTGCGGCTGATATCCGCCGATTCTATCCACCGGAACCTTACAAGGGCAAAGGCGTTCGTTATGCAGGCGAGCAGATTCGTCGCAAGGAAGGCAAGACCGTTCAATAAGCATGGCGACGATTCGTAAGGCAGCGCGGCAGCGCATTCATCGGAGGATCAGGAAAAAAGTTGCAGGCACGGCGCAACGTCCGCGACTGGCAGTTCATTTCTCCGGCAAGCATATATACGCCCAGGTAATCGATGATGATGCTGGCCGCACAATCGCTGCCGCATCGACTGCTGAGTCCCGAATGCGTTCGGGATTGCTCGGCAAAGCGAAAGCACACGCAAATCAGGCTGCAGCCGAACTGGTCGGCAAGGCAATCGCGGAGCGTTCACTGGCGAAGAACCTCGACCGGGTTGTTTTTGATCGTGGCGGGTTTTTCTATCACGGAAAAGTGAAGGCGCTGGCAGATGCTGCGCGCGCGGGCGGTTTAAAGTTTTAATTCATGAATCACACACACTCAGGAAGGCGAGGAGACTCGCGCAGGCAAGAAAGGCCATCGACTGCAAGGGGTGACACCAGTGAGAAAGTCGTGTTTATCAATCGCTGCGCGAAAGTCGTGAAGGGTGGCCGCCGTTTCAGTTTTAGCGCCTTGATTGTGGCGGGCGACCACGATGGACGAGTCGGGTACGGGTTTGGTAAAGCCAACGAAGTTTCCGAAGCAATTCGCAAAGCCTCAGAGGCGGCGCGCAAGTCGATGGAGAAAGTTTCGCTGAACGAAAATACGATCCCGCACGAAGTGATCGGCGAATTCGATGGTGCGCGAGTGCTGTTGCGCCCCGCGTCGCCTGGAACAGGGATTATCGCCGGCGGCGGTGTCCGAGCGGTTGCAGAAGCGGCCGGTATTCGCGATGTCCTGGCCAAATCGTTGGGATCAAGCAATCACGCGAACGTAGTAAAGGCGACGATCGCCGCGCTGCGATCGCTTCGACGGAAGGATGAAATTTTTAAACTGCGCGGAATTCCATCGCGCGATGGGAGAGGTGAATTACATGCTGCGCCTTCATAATCTGCGACCTCGTCCCGGTTCCCGCCATCGCGTAAAACGCCTGGGTTGCGGTGAAAGTTCGGGACATGGAAAAACCAGCGGGAAGGGGACCAAGGGCCAAAAGGCGCGTTCTGGCGGAAGTATCCGGCTTGGATTCGAAGGCGGGCAAATGCCATTAATTCGGCGTTTGCCAAAGCGCGGATTCAACAATGCTGCATTTCACAAATGTTACGCGATTGTGAATGTGAGCGATCTGAATGCATTTGAAGCTGGCACGGTTGTAAACGAACAGCTGTTGCGCGAGTCGAATCTCGTCCGCGGTCATTTCGCAGGGATAAAAATTCTCGGCGAAGGCGAGCTGAAACACGGGCTGCAGGTGCAAGCGGATAGAATCAGCACGACCGCGCGAGAGAAAATCGAGAAGGCCGGTGGCACTGTGACCCTGCGCGAGGCGCGTACCAGTCAAGAAAACAAAACAGACGTTACTTCGTCTGGAGCGGAGCCAGATGTCGCGGCCGCGACTGTCAAGCCGAGGGCCAAAACCAAAACGAAATCGCGCAAGAATAAGAGCGAATGATTTCGGCGTTCTTAAACACAGTCAAAATACCGGAGCTGCGCCGGCGAATTTTATATACGCTGGCCGTGATTGTGATTGTGCGCCTGGGCGCTGCGATTACCACGCCCGGTGTTAATCAGGGCGTTTTACAGGAGTGGTTCCGCACTTCGTTGACACAACGCACTGGAGGCGGTCTGGCAGCGCTGTTCAACTTGTTCAGTGGCGGAGCGCTGGAAAATTGCGCCGTCTTTTCTCTTGGCATCATGCCTTACATCAGCGCTTCAATCATGATGCAGCTATTGACGGCGGTGATTCCGCAACTGGGAAGACTCGCGCGCGAAGATGGTGGTCGGCAGAAGATCATGCAGTTGACGCGGTACACGACGCTAGTGTTATGCATTTTCCAGGGTTACTTGCTGGCTCTCTCATTTCAGCATCCGGAATCGTACCACACGATGCTGCCCGGAATCACTGACACCATCAGGCAACTTGGGATCCCGCTGGTGGACGATCTTGGTTGGAAATTCCGAATAATAACCGTCGTCTCGCTCACCACCGGCACGTTGCTTTTGATGTGGTTAGGCGACCAAATCACCGAGCGAGGTATCGGCAACGGCATCTCTCTTATTATCACGATCGGCATTGTTGCGCGGCTGCCCGCCGGACTGGTGCAGGCATGGAAGACTTTTGTTCCGTCGGGGCAGGGGGCGAGCCAGGTGAACCCGATGGTGCTTGTTCTGCTGGTGTTGGTCCTAGTTTTTGTCATCGCTGCTGTCATCGCGATCACCCAAGGCGTCAGGAAAATTACTGTGCAGTATGCAAAGCGGGTAGTCGGCCGAAAGATGTATGGCGGCCAGACCCAGTACATGCCATTGAAAGTGAATTATGCCGGGGTGATGCCAATCATCTTTGCCTGGGCATTGCTTCTTTTCCCGGCCACCATTGTGAGCTATGGGTTTAAGAATAGTCCCACTGCGAATCGCATCGCCGCCGCGCTTTCCACTGGCTGGCCGCATTATGTGGCTCTTGCGGCAATGATTTTCTTTTTCAGTTATTTCTGGGTCGCCACACAGTTTCAACCGACTCAAATCGCCGATGATCTGAAGAAATATGGCGGGTACATCCCCGGAGTCCGACCGGGGAAACCGACTGCCGATTTTCTCGATTTCACCATGACGCGACTGACGTTCGCTGGTGCAATTTTTTTGACGCTGATCGCCGTTTTCCCCAGCCTACTCAGCCAGTCGTTAAACGTGCCGGTAATTACCGCCCAGTTTTTCGGCGGCACAAGTTTGTTAATCATTGTTGGAGTCATGCTCGATACGATGCGGCAAGTGGAGACCCATCTGATTCAGCGGCATTACGACGGGTTCTTGCGAAAAGGCAAGATCCGGGGGCGCTCGTTTGATCGCGCTGCCTATGCGCGCGGCGAAACGGCAACAAGCGGCACCCTGATCTGGTTTGGCGTGGGGATCGCCGTGCTCGTGATCGCCGGGGTCGCAATTTTCCTTTATGGGCGATAGGTGAAAAGGCGGCTTGTTCTTCTCGGCCCGCCTGGTTCCGGCAAGGGAACGCAGGCGGAAATGGTTACGCGGCACTTTGGGATTCCCGTGACTTCCCCGGGGGCAATTTTGCGGCGTGAACGCGATCTCGGAACGCCCCTCGGGCAGGAGACCGCTGAGGTCCTCCGAAGCGGCGGATTGGTCTCGGATAAGATCATCATCGAACTTATTGAGGACTGGTTGCGTTTGCACGGAGGTCACGGATTCGTCTTTGACGGTTTTCCCCGGACATTGCCGCAGGCCGAAAGTTTAATGTCGATGTTAACGAAGTTGCGCACGGCGCTGGACCTGGCGATCTGGCTGGAGGTATCGGAGGAAACAGTTCGCGAGCGTATCACCGGCCGGCTTCAATGCGCCGAGTGCGGCTTTACGACGAGTTCATCCAGTGCGCAATTTGCCAACCGTCCGGTATGCCCATATTGCGACGGGCGATTGGAGCGCCGCAACGATGATGATCTGGGCGTATTGCAAACACGCTTGCAAGAGTTCCGCACAAAAACTGAACCGTTGGGCGCCTTCTACAAGAAGCTGTCGATCCTGCATCGGATTGACGGCAACCGGGACCGCGATGCGGTCTTTGCCGACATTTCGCGACTGATCGAGGACAAGAAGGCGAAATGATTCCGATTAAGAACGCCAGCGAAATCGACAAGATGCGCCAGGCATGCCGCTCAGCGAGTGACATTCTCCACAAGGTCAGCGACCTGATTCGCCCCGGAATCAGCACCAAGGAAGTAGATGAGGCAGCTGCGGACTTTATGAGTGACGCCGGCGTAAAGAGTGCGTTCCTGGGTTATCGGCTCGGGCATCGCGTGTTTCCCGGAAACATTTGCATCTCGCTTAATGATGAAGTGGTGCATGGGATTGGCAGTCACCGGCGCATTCAATACGGCGATATTGTGAAGCTCGACATCGGGATCGTTCAGGATGGCTGGGTTGGCGATAACGCGACGACTGTTCCGGTTGGAATAATTGATGAGCGCACGGACCAGTTGCTGCGTGTGACCGAAAACGCGCTTACCCGCGCAATCGGCGTCGCGCAGGAAGGCCGGCGCGTTGGCGATATCTGCGCAGAAATCGAGGACGAAGCTCGGCGCTCTGGTTTTTCAGTGGTACGCGAATTCGTTGGGCACGGCGTTGGGCGCAAAATGCACGAGGAACCGCAAATTCCTAATTATGGTAAACGTGGCAGCGGACCGAAATTGAAGGCCGGCATGACGCTCGCCATTGAACCGATGATTAACATCGGCACCTCCGATGTCCGATTGCTCGACGACGGCTGGACGGTGTGCACGGCGGATGGCCGCCCGTCGGCCCACTTCGAGCATACGGTTCTGATTACCAGGGACGAGCCGGAAATTCTGACATGGCGCGCAAAGACGCAATTGAGCTAGAGGGAACCGTCGTCGAGTTGCTGCCGAACACCATGTTCCGGGTCGAGATCCCCGGTGGCCGTCGCGTGCTGGCGCATATCTCCGGGAAAATGCGCCTGCACTTCATTCGCATCTTGCCAGGAGACAAAGTTATGCTAGAGATTTCACCCTACGATTTGTCGAAAGGGCGAATTATTTATCGCCAAAAATGACGACCCGGCGGGCGGCCGCGGTTTTCGATTTCGCGAATTATGAAAGTACGACCATCAGTGAAAAGGCTTTGTGCGAGTTGCAGGATCGTGAAGCGCAAGAACGTCGTGCGCGTGATCTGCAAGAATCCGCGGCACAAACAGCGCCAGGGCTAATTACTGGAGTGATGAAGTAGTGGAGTTTTTGATTTATGCCAAGATTGCTAGGAGTTGAAATACCAGCAGATAAACGCGTGGAGGTGTCTTTGACCTACATTTATGGAATCGGGTTTAGCACAGCGCGCCGGATTCTCGAGCAGACAAACATCGATCCGAACATTCGAGCAAAAGACCTTACGCCGCAGCAGTTAAACGAAATCATTCATGCGATCACGAACAATAAGGTCAAAATCGAAGGCGACTTGCGCCGCGACGTGCAAAGCAATTTGAAGCGTTTGCAGGCAATCAATTCTTACCGTGGCATCCGTCACCGCAAAGGTTTGCCGGTGCGGGGTCAACGCACTTCCACCAATGCGCGCACACGCAAAGGACCTCGCAAGACCGTGGGTGTGATACGCAATCCCGACGCAAAGGCTGGCAAAGTTTAGTTATTGATTCACATGGCTGAAGAAACCAATCCTGCAAATCCGGACGAGACGAAAACGCAAGGCGACGCTGCTGATGACCAACCGGCCGCCAAAGAGGCAACTCCAAAAGCCGAAGCGGCCGTCAAACGTCCTGTCGCAAAAAAGGCAGCAAAGCAAAAGAAAGAACAACCCGCGCCTGCTTCCGGAGCGCCCGAAACTCTTTCGCTCTCAACCGAAGAGGTTGACAAGCCAAAGATTGTTAAGGCCAAAGGAAGCAAGAACGTTCATTCAGGCATTGCGCATGTGCTTGCTACGTTTAACAACACCGTCGTCACGATCACCGACCTGAAAGGCAACGTTATTGGATGGTCGAGCGCCGGGAAAGTCGGCTTCAAAGGTTCGCGCAAAAGCACCGCTTACGCCGCGCAAATGGTGGCGCAGGATGCCTCCCGCCAGGCAATGGGCCATGGACTGAAGGAAGTGGAAGTATTGGTCAAGGGCCCAGGAGCAGGACGCGAATCTGCGGTGCGCGCTTTGCAGGCTATTGGGCTCGATCTCACGGTGATTCGTGACGTAACGCCCGTGCCGCACAACGGTTGCCGTCCTCCAAAACAACGCCGCGTCTGATGTTTTAACGCTTTAACGCTTTAACGAATCCATGGCCAGATACACAGGACCAAAAACAAAGGTAAGCCGACGCTACGGTGTGCCGATCTTCGGTTCCTCCAAGGCATTGGAGCGGAAGAATTATCCGCCGGGCCAGCACGGTCCCAGAGGGTCGCGGCGCAAACAATCTGACTACGCGATTGCACTCGGTGAAAAACAGAAACTGCGTTATCAGTACGGACTGCTCGAGCGCCAGTTCCGGCGCATCTTTCAAAGGGCGCTGCGGAAGCGAGGTGTGACCGGTGAAACGCTTCTCCAGTTATTGGAAACGCGGCTCGACAATGTTGTTTATCGGCTTGGATTCGCCAACACTCGCAGCGCAGCGCGCCAACTAGTGTCACATGGGCATGTGCTGGTAAAGGGGCGTCGGGTCAATGTCGCTTCGTACAATGTCAAAACAGGCGATGAGATCACGATCAAAGACAAACCCAAGTCACGACAACTCGTGCTGCGGAATCTTGATCTCACGCAGATTGTTCCCGTGCCCGATTGGCTTACAGTCGACCGCGACGGCCTCAGCGGTAAGGTTGCGCGCATCCCATCGCGAGAGGAAATGCAGCCGATTGTGAACGAACAGTTGGTCGTTGAGCTGTACTCGCGGTAGCTGTAGCGGCGCTCTATGAGCGCCGAATTACCGCCGCGCCAAGAACGACGGGCGGTCGTACACCGTCACTAGGGTTTCGCTTCGAGGTGCTCGAGCGCTTTATCGTAGCTTTTGCGATCGAGAAAATGCTTCAGCCGCGGATCGGCTGACGGCGGAAGCGACTCTTGCAGCCGGTCGATTTTTTCCGAGACTACGCGCAATCGGGCGATGTGTTTTGCCTCGTCGCGGCGACTTTCCTCGTCCCGAATTACCGCGAGTCGTTCTCGCAGCGCCTCCGCCAGGGCGGCCAACCGCTTGTTCATTGTGTGCTACTGCTCGGTAACTTCAGTGACGTGTTTCGGCGACTAACTGTCGCTTCGCTTCAAGCCAATCGGACTCAGCATCGCCGGGCAAAGCGAATCTGCGCCGGCGCTCCGAGATGAAATAGGCCAGCAGGCGAATGGTTTCCTCTGGAAGTTCGCCAGACGTCGCCGGCTTCTGCTGTGGAGATGCTGAAATCTGTGCCGTCGTTCCGGCAAACGTCTCCTTGCTCGTCGCCTCCTTGCGCGGTTTTTTGGCTGTAGTGACGCGTCGTCCGCTCTGACGCTTGTCGGCCTTTTTTTTCGGGGCCGGCCCGCCTGACTCTGAAGACGATTGATTCTTAATTTCGGCAGTTTTCGTTTTTCTCGGCACGATAGATCAATGGTTAAATGACTCCAATTCGTTTATCGTTCATCGGCTGGTTGGCAAGTGCTTTCTCGCGCCCCGTCAGACATTCGCATAAACTAGTAATTTGGGCTTCCAGCCTGACGGATCATGCAGGCTTCCCAGCCTGCTCATTCCCGACCAGGCAAGGTGCCTGTTCGACGAGACAGGCAAGATGCCTATGTTACGGGTCGCGCGACCATTAAAAAATCCATAGTATGAGACAATTCGTGTTCCGCTGGGCTGCCACGACGGTTGCCGTAATGGTTGCGTCGTCGATAATCAGCGGCATCCGGTATGACACTGTCGCCGCGCTGATCGGAGCGTCGCTTTTGCTCGGTATTCTCAACGCGTTTGTTCGGCCGTTTCTCTTGATCCTGAGCGCGCCAGTGATTCTCCTGACGCTTGGCTTATTCATTCTTGTCTTGAACGGACTCCTGCTGCTCCTGGTGCCGAGCGTTGTTGTTGGATTTCATGTGCACAGCTTTTGGAGCGCCTTCTGGGGCGCCATGGTAATCAGCTTTGTGAGCTGGCTTCTAAGCGCATTTTTCCGGGGGAGCGACGGACGCGTTCATGTACTGACTCATCACAGCGAAGTACGCCCAGTCCGAGGTCGAGTCCTTGAGGACGAGGAGCGCCGTTGAGAAGCAATGTCGGTTATAAATCAAAATATTTGCTGAGACGGGCACGGAGTTCTGTCCGGGCGCGAAAAAGCACGCTTTTAACAGCTGGTACCGAAAGATCCAGGACATCGGCGATTTGCTCGTAACTGAGCTGCTCGTACCGACGCAGCACGAGCGCCATTCGCTGAGTCTCTGGCAGCCGTTGAATCGCTTCCTCAATGGCTTGTTGCAGTTCCGACTCCAGAAGGGATGCGTCCGGCGCGGGGTTCGTCTCATCCTTTAAAGGTGGATCCTCCGCACCTTGTTCTGATTGCAGCGGGACATGCGGTCGACGTTTGGTTCGGCGCATCTCGTTGAACACCAGATTGCGCGTAATTTTCAACAGCCATGTCGTAAACTTGGCGCGCGGAACATAACGAGGCGCGCTTTTCCAGACTCGAATAAAAACCTGTTGCGCAATGTCTTCGACGTCCGAACTGCTGCCCAACATCCGAGCGACCGTGCCTGCCACCAACGCCTGATGTTTTTCGATTAGCTGCTCAAACGCCTGGGCATCGCCTCGCCCGACGAGCCCCATCAGCCGTACATCGTCGGCGTCCTCTTCCGATCTGCCCTGGTTTCCCGGATCGTTCTGTGACATCGTGACTTGGACGTTCCAAGGCCGAAAAGTTTGCCCCAAAAAATGCCGACGGCTAAATTCGGCCGTCTATCACCCTCGTAGTCATCGTTTTTGTTGCAAGCCATCAGCGGCCTGTGCATGCTTGATGTGCGATTAACCAGAGCCCGCCGATGAATTATCAGCTCATTCCAAAGGAACTGCGACCGATCGCTGAAAAAGTCGAAGCGCGGCAACGGATATCAGGGGATGAAGCTCTCATCCTTTACGGCGCAAACGATCTCAACGCGCTTGGAATGATCGCGAACGTGGTGCGCGAGCGAAAGAACGCCAACTACGCAACGTACATCCATAATCGCTACATCAATTATTCGAACATCTGCATTTTATCCTGCCAGTTCTGCGCTTTTGCAGCCAAGAAGCGCGACGCGCACGCCTTTGAATATGCTATTGAAGAAATCGAGCGTGCTGTGGCGGAGGCACTTCCTTTGGGCGTCACCGAAGTGCACATGGTAGGCGGGCTGCATCCCACCTTGAAGAAAGATTGGTATCTCGACCTCTTGCGGCGACTCCGAGCGCTCGACCCGCAGCTGCACATCAAGGCATTCACAGCGATCGAGGTTCGCCACCTAGCTCAACGAGTCTTTAAAATGCCGATTCGCGATACGCTGGAAACTCTGCGGTCAGCCGGACTTGGTTCGATCACCGGGGGTGGCGCCGAGATTTTCGATCCGATTGTGCGCGACCAAATCTGCCGGGGCAAGGAAACCGCTGCCGAATGGCTCGATGTCCATCGCACCTGGCACTCCATGGGCGGCCGCAGCACCTGCACGATGCTTTACGGACACATTGAAACGCTGGCACATCGCGCTGATCACCTGCGCCAGTTGCGCCAACTACAGGATGAGACCGGAGGATTCACTGGCTTTGTTCCTTTTGCTTTCGAACCGGGACAATCCCACGGCACCCTCGCGCATATCAAGCGCGCCTCGGCGTTTGAACAACTGCGCAATCTGGCGGTGAGCCGGATTTACCTCGATAACATCGATCACCTGACCGCTTACTGGGTCAGCCTCGGATTGCCGCTCGCGCAGGTCTCGCTCAGCTACGGCGTGGATGACCTGCACGGAACGATTTTGGAGGAAAAGATTTTCCACATGGCTGGCGCAACCACCCCGCAGCAACAGAGTGTGGCCGCGCTCGAGCACGCCATTCGCGAAGCGGGCCGGGAGCCAGTACAGCGAGACAGTTATTACCGGCATATTTCGCCGCGTCAGACAACGGAGACACGCGCCACGCCTGCGCCAGCCGAGCTTGCCTGCGCGTGATTTGGTACGGCGCGACCGCCGGGCGATTCAAGAAAGAATGCTGCGCATCGGCTGCGTCAAATATCTCAACGCCCTTCCGCTTATCCGCGGGTGGCCGGGTGAGGTAGATTTTGATCATCCATCGGCATTGTGTCAGCGCGTCGCGATCGGCGAACTCGATGTCGCACTTGTTTCCAGCTTTGAGTTTTTACGCAACCCGCTTTATCGAATCGTTGACGACGTTTCGATTTCATCCGATGGCCCGGTTTATAGCGTCGTACTCGCGCACTGCGGCGAACTCTCTGATATTCAGGAAATTGAGCTCGATCCTGCTTCGCAAACCAGCATCAACTTGTTGCGCTGCCTTCTCGCAGAGCTTGGAATGAATCCGCAACTGGAGAGCGCCACGAAAACTTTCGGGGCTGGTGTCGGCAGTCCGCCACAGGACGGATTCGCCGTGGCGAACTTGCCGACACCTCATAGCGGACAGCTCCTCATCGGCGACCAAGCCATTGCATTTCGACAAAGGCACGCCGGTGAATTTCAGTTTTGGGATCTCGGCGAACAATGGAAGAACCTTACCGGTCTTCCGTTCGTCTATGCACTTTGGCTGATTCGGCCTGAGGTTGTGGATGCAAAATCGGTCGCTCAACGTCTGCGCGCTTTACGTGATGAAAACCTCACCAATCTCGACGATCTAGTCAGCGATTCTGTAGCCGGTGGCGTTGAACAGGATTCGCGAAGCATGACTGAATTTCTTACGCAGTATTATAGCGAGCATCTTCGATTCAGTTTCGGAGAAGCTGAGAAGCAGGGATTGGAACATTTCGCGCATCTGTGCGTCAGGCATTGCGTGCTTCCAAGGCGCGATCGTACGTTTACGCTCGTTTAGAACGCAGTATTCCAGTCAGGTGAGCTTGCGATCTCGCAATCAACGCTTCTCCTCGGTTAAACCAAGGTCGAGATCGTAAAGCTGCCAGCCCGACCAGGTAAAATGAAACCGGAGCTTGATTCCATCGCGATCGACGACAAATACCCGCGGCCCGCTAAAAAACGCATATTTCACCTTCGACCAGTTTACGCCTTTGCCGAGTGTGAAATGGAATTCTCGGGGATTTTTTAAGTTTTTCAGTGTTTCTGGGTTAGACAGCAGCGCCGCGATCCCGTCCGGTGTGACATAAGTATCAACAATCGCATCGATCAGCGTGGGCCCGAGGTTACTCCAGCGTTTGTGGCCGCTTGTTTCGCGGGCAAACCGCGCCACCAATTGCCGCTTCAGCGAAGCTCGAACAGCGGGAAAATCGACGCGCGAACTGATTGCAGCAGCATTGCCCGATCGAATCGCCTCTGTGAACTGCCAAAACGAAACGTAAGGCGACGCTGCGTAAGCCAGCAAAGCAATGACACAGATGATCAGGAGCCAGCGGATCAGTCTCATTTTAGATCTAACATAAACAGGATTCGTACACGTCTGAAAGCGATGCGAGGACGCATCGCACCTGAAACGGCTTTGCGCGAAAAAAGTTGTCTGATTTCAATGTGCGTAGTCGCCTTGTCACTTGCTAGGTAGTAAATAAACTGAGCGGTGCAACATCGATGGATTCTACCGCCGCGCGAAGATCTGAATGGCGGCGCTATTCCGTGGAGCGAAATTTGCGCATCGGAGTGCATTGCACGATTGCTTTTTCGGAAAGGCTTTCGAAGCGCCGATGAAGTCCAAAATTTTCTGCGGCCGCGTCTTAGCTCCCTGAGCGATCCATTTTTGCTGCCGCAAATGCGGGCAGCCGTCCCTCGCATCCTCCTCGCACTGGATCGGCGCGAACGCATTGTTCTGTTTGGGGATTACGATGTCGATGGCGTGACCTCACTGGCCTTGCTGGCTGAAACATTGCGTGCTTACGGCGCGGCGCCGGAGCTATTCTTGCCGTTGCGCATGGAAGAAGGCTACGGGTTGAGCAGGGAAAGCCTCGCGCGTTGTCTCGAGCAGCATCGACCGCAACTGCTCGTAGCGCTCGATTGCGGCACTGCTTCAATCGTTGAGATCGCCAATCTTAAAAGAGACGGCGTGGACGTCATAGTGCTTGATCACCACCAGCCTTCCCAAAGCCACGGCGTGGCGAGCGAACCGAAATCACAGTTGCCCGATTGCGTCGCAATGGTGAATCCAAAGGCTGATTCAGCCTCGTCGTTTCATTATCTCTGCAGCGTGGGGATCGTATTCAAGCTGTGCCATGCGCTGTTGAAGACGCGACCGTTGCCCGGGTTTGATTTGAAATCAAAACTCGATCTTGTGGCGCTTGGCACCGTGGCTGACATCGTGCCGCTGGTGGAAGAGAATCGTTTGCTCGTTCAGCGCGGCGCAATCGAGATTGGGCGGACCTCGCGCATCGGTCTAAAAAAACTAATGCAAGTCGCTGGAGTGCGTCCGCCGATTTCGCCGCATGACATTGGGTATCGACTTGGGCCACGCTTGAATGCCGCTGGCCGCTTGAGCACCGCGGAGAAATCCTTGCGCCTATTGCTCACAAACGATGAAGAGGAAGCAACTGCGTTGGCGATAGAGCTGGATCAACAAAACCGCGCGCGCCAGGAAGTGGAAAAGCAAATTCTCGCTGCAGCCGTTGAGACCATCGACAAACGATTCGATCCCGCGCGCGACGCGGGCATTGTGGCAGGCGCGCGGGGTTGGCATCCAGGCGTGCTTGGCATCGTAGCATCGCGCATTGCTCGAAAATATCATCGGCCTGCTATTCTAATCGGATTTGACGAAAACGGAGTCGGTAAGGGAAGCGGACGGAGCATCGAGGGGCTAAATCTTGTCGACGCGCTGACTCGGTGCGTGTCGCGCGATTGCGCGATTGAGAAGTTCGGAGGCCACGAAATGGCAGCGGGTCTGGCTATGCGCGAAGAAAATTTCGAGCAATTCGCCGAGGTATTTGGCCGCATCGCGCGCGAGTCACTTTCCGAGGAAGCCTTGCAAGGACGCCTTTGCCTCGATCACGAGCTACCGTTCAGGGACATTGATTTCGAATTCTTGCGCTGCCACGAACTATTGCAGCCGTTCGGAAATGCGAATCCCCAGCCGCTTTTCTTTGCGCATGCGGTTGAGCCAGTCGGGCCGCCACGAGTTTCAAACCAAAAGCATCTTGTGTTTCGCTTGCGCCAGGGCAACCAGCATCGGCGCGCCGTCTATTTCGACGGCGCAGCAAACCAATTACCCCCATTACCGTGGGACGTCGCCTTCCGAATTAGCGTGGATGAATATAATGGCGAAGCCTTGGTTGGGATGCGAATCGAGGCCGTTCGCGCAGCCGAACCCGTTTTAAACGCCGGGGTTCGAATTGCATGACCGACATTTCTATAAATCTTGAAGAACTAAGCTGGATGCCACGCCCGCGTTTGCTGGCGCTGCGACGGCTCGGAGTTGCCACCGTTGAAGACTTGCTGACGCATTTTCCGCGTCGTCATGAGGATAGAACCGAGTTCCCGAATTTCCCTCGGGAGGAGAGCGATGTCCCCATCTGTTTATGCGGTGAAGTCATCAAAACGTCGCTGCGACGATTTGGCGGCTGGAAGAAAATCTTCGAAGCGACCCTGCAGGAATCACAGCCGAACGCTTTGAGTGAACCGATGGTGTGCCGCTGGTTCAATTTACATTACGTACAGAAGATGATCGCCACTGGTCAAAGGATCGTTGTTTTTGGCAAACCGCGACTGCGCGGAAAACGAATGTGCATGGATCATCCGGAATTCGAGGTGATCGAGAACGATGAAGAGATATCGATCCATTTCCGGCGCATCACGCCAATCTATCCTGCGACAGAAGGTCTTTCACAGCGTGCCTTGCGCAGCATCCTTTATCGCGTCTTGCAGGAAGTTGCGGCGGCAGCTTGGGAACCGATCGCGCCGCACAATTTGGTGCGCGGCGCGCGATCGGAAGCCATTCGCGCAATCCATTTTCCGAAAAGCTGGGAAGCACGCGATGCCGCGCGCGAGTATCTGGTGCTCTCGGAATTCTTCGCCATGCAGATGCTGATCGCGGGGCGACGCGCTGATGCTTCGGTCCGCCACGGGCAGGCCCACTGCGGATCCGGTGCACTGCTGGAAAAATTCCTAAAATCGCTGCCGTTCGAATTGACCGCTGCGCAGCGAAAGGTGCTCTCGGAAATCCGGCGTGATCTGGCGGCGAATTGTCGCATGAACCGTTTGTTACAGGGCGATGTTGGCTCGGGAAAAACCGTCGTGGCAATTGCGGCGATGCTCCTTGCGGCTGAAGCCGGATATCAGACGGCGTTCATGGCGCCAACCCAGATCCTGGCGGAGCAACACTACGACGTGCTGCGTCGCTGGCTCGAACCGCTGGGTGTGCGCATCGCTTTGCGAACAGCCGCAAGGCAGGAGGAAACCGGTCCGTTGCCGCTGTTTGCGCGAGAGGCCGCCTCGGGTAGCGCACGCGTCTCGCGTGCTGGCGATGGCGTCGCGCCGTCGCGGACTTTGGTTGATAGACAGTGTGAGCCTGGAGCTCAGTATTCCCGTCGACGTCTTCCACATTTCGAAAGGCCGTGGGCCATTTACGCCGTCACTATTGCGACGAACAAGGATCGTTGTCTGTCACCAAATGCGCGCACAATTGTCCTGGAATCCCTGCGTCACTTTCACAACAGACGTTACGAAATGTTCGCCGCCTGCGTAATGCCCGACCATGTGCATTTACTCATCCAGCCTTGGCCAAAAGACGACGACGACAAGGGAAACACTGCCTTTTGGCCATTGAGTGAATTGCTGCACTCGATCAAATCTTTTTCAGCGCATGAACTTAACGAAATCGAGAACAAGAGCGGATCGGTCTGGGAGAAGGAACGGTTCGATCGCTACGTGCGATCGGATCGCGATCTAAAGGAAAAGTTTCACCACATCCTGCGGAATCCATGGGATTCGGGGGTGGCAAAGCAAAATGAAGATTATCTCTGGGTCTGGACGCAGGACGATGAACTACGTAATGAAAGTTCGTTTCGGCGCGACGCCGAAACCAGCACGCGGGACGCGTGCGCTCCCCAGGCGCTCCCGCCTGACGAGCCCCAAATCATCGTCGGAACGCATGCGTTGCTTTACGAGAGTGTTTCGTTTTCGAATCTCGGACTGGCGGTGATTGATGAGCAGCACAAGTTCGGAGTTGCGCAACGCGCGCGTCTGACTGCGCGCGAGCCGGTGCCGGATGTGCTGGTCATGACCGCCACGCCGATCCCGCGAACCCTAACCATGACGATTTACGGCGATCTCGATGTATCCACAATCGATGAGATGCCGGGAAACCGTGGAAAGATTGTCACTGCGGTGCGCGATACGTCTGCGCTGGGGGAGGTACTCAGGTTTTTGCAAACGGAATTGGCGAGGGGACGTCAGCTGTATGTGGTCTATCCGCTAATTGATGAAAGCGAGAAACTGGACGCGAAAGCCGCCGCCGCCGAATACGAGCTGTGGCGTGAACGCCTGCATCCGTTCCGATGCGAGTTGCTTCATGGCCGGAAGGCAGCGGCTGAGAAACAGCAGATCATGGAGCGTTTTCGACGGGGCGAAACGCATGCGTTGATCAGCACGACTGTGCTCGAGGTCGGCGTCGATGTTCCCAATGCGAGCGTGATGGTGATTGAAAACGCCGAGCGCTTTGGTCTGGCGCAGTTACACCAGCTCCGGGGTCGCATCGGTCGTGGTGAACATAAATCGTATTGCATTTTGCTGAGCTCCAACCAGACGCCAGAGACGTCGGCGAAGCTCGCAGTTTTAGAAGGAACGACCAATGGCTTTGAAGTGGCCGAAGCGGACTGGGAATTGCGTGGGCCGGGCGATCTGCTCGGCACAGCGCAGAGCGGCTTGCCGGCGCTGAAGATTGGAGACTTGAAACGCGACGCAAGCCTGATGCGGCGTGCTCGCGCTGCTGCCATGGCGGTTTTCGAAACCGACCCGCGCTTGGAGCTGTCTGAGAATCAACGTTTTCGCCACTTAATTGTCGAACAACAGGGACAAACTTTCTCGCACGTTAGTTGATGAAAAACCTCGCAAAATTTTTGCTTTTTGTGCTGCTGTTAAGCGCCGGAATTTCGCTGCTTTACGATTACCGCCTCAAACACGGCGGCTTAAAGTTCGCGTCCGGGCGCACACCGGAAAAATATACGTTTGCCTCCGAGTCGGCGGTGAACCCAAAACAGGTTGCATCCCTTGAATCGTTGAATCAGGAACGGCGGGCGCTCGTCAAGGGTGTCGTGCCATCAGTTGTAGCGGTGAAGACGTCAACGAAGGTCGCTATCCGGCGCGAATATGGAGTCGATCCCTTCGAATTTTTCTTTCCAAATCAACGGAGATTTCGCAATCCGCGCGACGAAGCGCTGGTGCAAACGTCGCTTGGGTCCGGCGTGATCGTGACGAATGAGGGTCATATCATTACGAACAACCACGTGGTGACTGACAGACAAGGCCGTCCGGTTGATCAGATTGAAGTCCAACTGAGCGACGGCCGAACGAAAAAGGCGCGCTTGGTTGGTGCCGATGACCAGGTGGACCTGGCCGTGCTCAAGATCGATGATCCAGGAGTCAGGCCGCTCAAGCTTGCTGACTCGGACAAGGTACAGCCAGGGGATTTTGTCCTGGCGATCGGTAACCCACTTGGATTTGAGGAAACGGTCACCGATGGGATCATCAGTTCAAAGGGACGGCCCAATCGCAGCGATGTTTTCGCTGATCTGCTGCAGACAAATGCAGCAATCAATCCGGGCAACAGCGGAGGCCCATTGATCAACCTCCGCGGCGAAGTGATTGGGATCAATACGGTGATCGCCTCAACCACCGGCGGGTCTCAGGGACTTGGGTTTGCAATCCCCTCAAACACAGTTCGCAGCGCGCTGGAAAGTTTGTTGAAACAGGGACGCATCATTCGCGGCTACCTCGGAATCCAGACGGGAGCGTCGCAGCGCGGCGTCGGTGACTCGGACACGGAAGGTGTGACTGTGGGTGAAGTAGTCTCCGGATCCCCGGCAGAACAGGCAGGCCTGCAGCCCGGCGATGTCATCAGCAAATTCGACGGACGCGACGTGAAGAATTTCAGGACGCTTCGCACACTAGTCGCCGAGGCGCCACTGGACAAGCAGGTAGAGCTTCAAATCGTCCGCAACGGAAAACCGTTAACGGTAAAAACGCAGATTAAAGAACAACCAGTCGATTACGAAAGCGCGCGCGTTGCTCCGAGCGGAAACCAGCCGCGTCCACAAGGCCCGCAACAGCCTGAGGATCAGGAAGACGTCGACAGTCCCCTGGCATCAATTCACGTAGACGAATTAGCTCCGGAAAAAGCGCGCCAACTCGATCTGCCTCCAAACGTGAAAGGCGTACTCGTTACTAACGTTGATCCCGACAGCGGTGTGGCCGAATTACAGAAGGGCGACGTGATTGAAGAGATCAATCAACAGCCAGTCACATCCGTTTCCGACTACAACAAGATCGTCGCCTCGCTCGATCCGAACCAGCCGCAAGTCTTATCTGTTTGCCGCCATCGCGCGCGCTCGTTTTTAGTTTTGCGGCCGCGATAAATATTCCAAAATTGTAGCCACCGGCCTGTGGCCGTTCCGGTCCGCAGTCATTTACAACGAGAAGACGGTCCACAGGACCGTGGCTACAGCCGCTTAGCACGCGATCGCGTGCCGCTGGCACACCCCAGAGAGCATTTCCCAAAGCGCGTCGAGAACGCGATTCACGGACGCTTTCACTGACTCAAAATTTTGCTTATCGATGTAATGGCTCAGCATTTCGCGTTCGGAAGCGGAATGTTCGCGGTCAGCTTCGATGTGCACGCTGAAGTATTCGTAATGTTTTGGATCAGCGAAGCCGTAATATTTTGTCAGCCCGTCGATCTTGGATTCACATATTGCCGGGATCTGACTTTCATACGCGTAGAGCGCCGCTAACCCGCCCGCCGTTGATTGCTGGCCGCAAACTGAACGGAAAGTGTCTATCAGATTGTTTGTCTCCCGTCGCTTGTCAGATTCGCGCGCATCGCCGTAAGACACACCGAGGCCTTCAGCAAACTGGAGCCACAGTTCGGGATGATTCGGCGATCCCGCTTCCTCATCGATCAAATTGTTGAGCAATTGTTTGCGCGCCGACTGATCTTCGCAGTGCGCATGCACTGCCGACAGGTACGTCGGAAAAGCTGCGACGTGATGGTAATACTGCCTCGCATAATCCGCGAGTGCTTCTCGGCTGAGTTCCCCGCGTGTCCACGCGAGATAAAACGGATGTTTCAAGAGATGTTTCGCCGCAATGTCGTTATCGATCGTATCGAGGTATTCGTTCATTATGTTCTCCGGATGAATTCAAGCCACAGATTGACACAGATTCTCACCGATCAAAAAGCAGAATTTTTATCTGTGTGCATCTGTGGCGGAAAATTTCACGCGACTTGCAAAATGTGTTTGATCCCGCGAACCGGAATGAGGACCCAGCTGGGACGATGGTTTAGTTCGTAGGCGATCTCGTAGACAGCTTTGTCGAGCAGATAGGCTTCAAGCATGATCTGGAGGTC